>Ga0302251_1000021_pt1 | contig 213857 bp, 237 predicted proteins | sample AAG_RA_Gln_MG_FD_193534 | JGI IMG/M metagenome (GOLD analysis project Ga0302251, IMG submission 193534) | Enriched activated sludge microbial communities from anaerobic digester in WTTP, New Holstein, Wisconsin, United States - AAG_RA_Gln | ecosystem: Engineered > Bioreactor > Anaerobic >... | reverse complement strand
GAGATGTCCACGATCACGATGTTGCCGGAGTAGACCTCGTCCTTGACCCGGGGCGTGTCCTTGAGGTCGCTGATCGTTGCAATCTTCACAAGAAGGGCCGGACCGCTGCCGTGTTCCTCGTACGACGCAAGGTCCAGTTCCATGTATTCGTCGTCCGCGTGGGAGGCGCTTTTTCCAAGGAGGGTGTCTATGATCTTAACCATAAAAAAACTTAATGAAGAAAATTATTTAATAGTATCTATTCAGAGTCCGCCCGTAAGGGATTTTTCGGGAAAAAAAGGGCAAATCGGCCGTTTTTCCGCAGGCTCGCCGGATCCGGTTTTGGCTCATATTTCCATGTTCCAGATCTCGTCACCGACGTGATGGAACTTTTTTACCATCTTTCCTGCCGTTGCTGCACGCACCCCGGGCGCATCAAAGAGGGCAATTCCGATGGCCAGCGCCTTACCGTGCCGCTCGTCAACGATCTGGACCGGCATGCCGGCCTTTAGGTCATCCGTGCACGAGACGATCCCAGGGCGCATGATGTCAGCGCCGTTCACCACGTACGGGATCGCGCCGGCGTCCACCACGACCCGGCGCTCGGGAAACGGGTACTGCACTGCCCCTTTGAGCGTCGGGAAGACCCACGTTTCCGTGGCCATCAGGACCGGCTTCTTGTTCACCATATAGAGCGAGACATTCGCCGTGGTCTCGAGGACCTCGATCATGTCGGCGCTGAACAGCTTTGCCGAGGGACCGATCTGCTCCGCAAGGCGGGTAAGCAGGTCCTGCGCCTGGCTCTTCCGGATCGAGTGGCGCTTCTTTACGACAATCTTTTTCATCCTGTTCTCGCACATCATTCAGAGCGGAGGCATGAAAAAAATTTGCATGGGAACGGAATGTTCCCTGCGATCCGCGGGAAAAATCAGGAAGGAAATCTTATTGCCCATGGGGGATCTACGGTATGTTTAAGTGATCCGCTCGCACACATATATTACTCCAGAGCGATGGTAACAGGGTATTATTATGACCAAAAGGCCGTTGGATATTTTGGATCAGGTGCTGAACCGTCAGCCCGTTATTGTATCTCTCAAAGGCGGGAGAGAAATCCGGGGCGTTCTCCAGGGATATGATGTACACATGAACCTCGTGCTTGACAAGGCCGAGGAAGTGGAGAACGGACAGGTCCAGAAAGTAGGCACGCTCATCGTCCGCGGAGACAACGTGATTTACATCTCTCCATCACTCGAATAAGGTGAAACAAACATGTCAAAAGGCACTCCATCAATGGGTAAGCGGAATAAGTTCACCCACATCGCCTGCCGGCGCTGCGGGAAGATCTCATTCCACGCCAACAAGAAAGTCTGCTCTGCCTGTGGTTTTGGCAAGAGCACGAAGATGTCGAGCTACAAGTGGGATACGAAGAGACCGAAAGTCCCGACGCATTAATAGGGTTGTACCATGTGTGGAATCGTTGGCATCCTGGATGCTGGCGGTGTCTCAATCCAGCTCTATTATGCCCTGTACGCTCTCCAGCACCGCGGGCAGGAGAGCGCCGGGATCTCCACGTTTGACGGCACCAGCCTCCATAAATTCAAGGGGAGCGGTCTGGTTGCCGATGTCTTCTCTCCTTCTGTTTTGACTGACCTGAAAGGGACGATCGGTATCGGCCATGTGCGGTACCCGACCACGGGCCAGAACCTTCCGGAAAATATCCAGCCCCTGAACTTCCGGTTCCAGGAGCATTTCATCTCCATTGCCCACAACGGGAACCTGATCAACACAGCCGAGCTCCGGGCCGGCTATGAACGATCGGGCCAGATCTTTATCACTACCACCGACACAGAGATCATCGCAAAAATTCTGATTAACGCCCTGAGCAACTCGGGGTCGGTCGAGGACGCGGTCAGGACCTGCATGCACAAGCTCGTGGGGTCGTATGCCACCATCATCATGATCGATGGGGTCATGTACGGCTTCCGCGACCCGCTCGGGATCAAGCCCCTGGGCATCGGGAAGACCGAGAGTGGGTACATGCTGGCTTCCGAGAGCGTTGCCATGGACGCCCTCTCCGCAAAGTTCATCCGGGACGTGAAGCCCGGCGAGCTGATCCGGATCGATGCAGAGGCAATCCGGTGCATGCAGGTGGCGGTGGCCGGCCGGCGTGCGCACTGCGTCTTTGAGTACATCTACTTTGCCCGGGCAGACTCGGTCATCGATGGAGTACTGGTGTACGATGTGCGGCGTAAAATTGGAAAAACGCTGTATGAGGAGGACCCCGTAAAAGCGGACTCGGTCTCCTCGGTCCCCGATTCCGGGACCGCGCACGCGATCGGCTATGCCGAAGGATCGAAGATCCCGTTCGTTGAGTGCCTGATGAAGAACCGGTACATGGGGCGGACCTTCATCATGCCCACGCAGAAGGAACGGGAGCGGGCAGTACGGATGAAACTCAACCCGATCCGGGCGCACTTAAAAGACAAATCGGTCGTCCTTGTCGACGACAGCATTGTCCGGGGCACGACATCGAAGCGGATCATCGGCATTGTCCGGGATGCCGGTGCACGTGAGGTCCACGTGCGGATAGGCTCACCGGCCATCAAGGCTCCCTGTTACCTTGGCACGGATTTTCCTACCCGGGAGGAGCTCATCGCCCATAACCGGACCGAGGAAGAGGTGCGGAAGAGCATCACCGCAACCACCCTCCACCATATCTCGCTTGAAGGGCTGGTCAAGGCGACCGGGTTCGACGGCGAGAACCTTTGCCTTGGCTGCCTGACCGGCTGCTACCCGCTTCCCATTGAAGGCGAGAATGCACGGCCCAGCCAGGTGGACTTCGTTGATGCAACGTACCAGACCAAGCTCGGGACGTTCGAGGCATAAGCAAGGCTATCAACAGATATCCGAATATTTTATATATACAGCGATAACCTTTAAGGGACAATTCTGATCTCCGGTGATCTATGCCTCCTTCTTCCTCCCGTATCCTCATTGTCGAAGACGACTCCATCATCACGCACCTCCTTGCAACCATGCTCCAGAAGAAGGGCTATTCAGTAGCGGGGGTCATCACCACCGGCGAAGAGGCAGTGATCAAATCGGCTGAGCTGGATCCTGATCTCATCATCATGGATGTGGGCCTTGCAGGGAAGATGGACGGCCTTGAGGCAGCGCATTACATCTTCCAGCTCTTCTCCTACCCCATCCTGTTCGTGACAGGTTGTACTGAGGAGGGGAAGATTAGTAAAGCAAAGTTCTCGCAGCCGTACGGGGTGATCTTCAAGCCGTTCACCCCCATTGAGATCGCGACCAACGTGGAGCTTGCGATCTACAACCACAGCCAGCGCCCGAAGTCTGCAACTCAGTACCCTGCAGGGGAACCCGGCAAGATCAAGGAGATGCTCGATGCGGTCATCATGACCGACAAGCGGGGCCGGATCATCTACTTCAACCCTACGGCGCTCTGGTACGTGGACATCCCTGCAAAGGACATCTACCTGAAGCACTGGCGCGAGGTCATGATGTTCATCAACGACAAGACCGATGAGCAGCTCAAGGACCCGATCGCCGAGTCCGCCACTCACATGACCGGGGTCATCCACGATTCCAACACCGCGATGGTGACAACGACATCCAAGCGCCGCAAGGTACGGATCAATGTCCGGCCGCTCCTGGACAACCGCGGACAGTTCCTTGCCGTCATGGTCTCCATCCGCGAGAAGACCCCAAAGCCCGGGATGCCCCAGTAACGTGGAAGAAGGATTCATGGAACACATCCGGCACGCGTTCAACCGTTTCGCACAGGACTATGACCGGCAGCGGGAGCATATCATCCCGGAGCTCCGGCAGTTTTACGGCACCGCCGTCTGGGCCGCGGAATCGGATTCGGCCCGGCCCGCTATCCTCGACATCGGTGCCGGGACCGGTCTCTTCTCCGCGTGTCTGCTGGAGAAGTTCCCGGAGGCACACCTGACGCTCATCGACATTGCCGAGAATATGCTGGAGATGGCCCGCCAGCGGTTCGCCGGCCGGGAGCACACGGAGTATATCGTGCGTGATTATTCCACGGGAGACCTCAGCGGGCCGTACGATATTGCATGCTCGGCCCTGTCGATCCACCATCTCACCCGGGAAGACAAGCGCCGGCTCTTTGCACGGATCTACACGGCGCTCCGGCCCGGCGGCATGTTTGTCAATGCCGACCAGGCTGACGGTGAGACGCCATACTTCCGGGAGCGTTATCTCGAGTACTGGAACGATTTTTTGCAATCCGGCCCGATGACCGCTGAACAGCATGCCGAGATCCTGAAACGCCGGGACACGCTGGACAAGAACGAGAAGCTCTCCGACCAGCTCGCATGGCTGAAGGAAGCCGGGTTCTCCGATGTGGACGTGGTGTACCGGAACCGGACATTCATTGTCACCATTGCCCGTAAAGGCGGGGCGCCGTAAGGGCCCCGTCCTCTGATCCCATTTTCCAACCGCAGGACTATGTAGTCCCGCGTTGTACCTCTCATCAGTGATATTTCATGAGAGTGCCCGCCAGACTCGTCACCGTCATTCTTTTGTCGCTCAGCCTGCTGATCGCCGCTGCTTCTGCAGCCCCGGCCGTTGCCGGTATCTCGTCTGTTGCAGCCGACACGTCGGGTACGCCCCCCCAGGACGCCGCGGCTTATACTACGGAAGCAAAGGAAGCCGTCGCGGAGTCGAACTGGACGCTTGCACTTACCGTCACGACCCGGGGCCTGGCATGGTACCCATACAACCCGGACCTCCTCTGCCTCCAGGGCTACACGTACCGGAAGATGGGACAGTACCAGAAATCCGTTGAGATCGTCTCGAAAGCGATCCCGCTGGATCCAAAAGCAGTCCGGTACGCGAACCGGGGATATGGGTACCTTGCGCTTAGGAACTATTCCGCGGCCCTGGATGATGCGGAGACCGGCATTGCCCGGGATGCTAACTATACGGCAAATTATGCAGTAAAGGCACTGGCTGAAAACGGCCTGGGACGGAATACCGCAGCCCTTGCCGCCATTGATACAGCCATTGCTCAGTCACCGGACAGCGCCCATTACTGGCACGTCAGGGGTGCGATCCTTGCGGCAGGCAATGACTGCACCGGTGCAAAGGCAGCACTGGAACACTCGATCGCGATCGACCGGGAATATGTGCTACCCTGGCCGGGCTTTGGCACTGCAGAAGAGAAACTTGCTGCCGTGAAAACAGGCTGCAGCCCCGCTCCTGCCGGGACAATGCCGGCAAAATCCCCGCTGGGGTGGATCGCGGTCGCCGGTGCTGCAGGTGCAGTCATCGCCCTTGGACGGAGAAAGTAATCTCCCGCAATCAGTTTTTTTTTAAAACAGCCAGTAGCGAGGGATGGATTTGAACCATCGATCTACGGGTTATGAGCCCGTCGGGATATCCTGACTACCCTACCTCGCTTCCTATAATCAGGGTTATACTATAGTCCGGGGGCGCTGATATACTTTACTCACTTCCCCGTTTCGGCTTCTCCCGTCACCTCCGCTAGCATTAAATCGGCATAACGGAATAGTGAATCCATGGATGACGAGCTTGCCCGTATACGGGAGAAGCGGATGCAGGAGTTGACCGGAAAAATGCAGGATGCAGGCAGGGGCGGAGTACAGAACGTTGATGAGATGCACTTCCAGCAGTTCGTGACCACCAACCCGTTTGCGGTCATCGATTTCTGGGCGGAATGGTGCGGACCCTGCCGGAGGATTGCGCCGATCATGGACGAGCTCTCCATTGAATTTGCAGGCAGGGTCGCGTTTGGCAAGTGCAACACTGATGACAACAGGCGCATTGCCATGCAGTTCAACATCGATGCAATCCCGGCGATTATGCTCTTCTCCCGAGGCCAGCTGGTGGACCGGATCATCGGGGCGTATCCCAAGGATGCAATCCGGGAGAAGATCATCCGCAGGTTCGGGTTTGATTAGCCTCTTTTTTGGTCTTTCATCACGGCGCAGAAAATGAAAAGGTTTACCCGATCCCAGCCCCAACCAATGGGATAATGGGCGATCCGGGAACTCCTTTATCGAAGATCGTCAAGTCCCTCGGGCTCGTGTTCGGGGATATCGGGACAAGCCCCATCTACACGATGGGTGCGGTCATGCTCTTCATGATCCCGTCCTCGTTTAATATCTTTGGCCTCCTCTCCCTTGTCACCTGGACGCTCCTTATCGTCATCTCGGTCCAGTACATCTGGCTTGCGATGTCCCTTTCCGACAAGGGTGAGGGTGGGACCATTGTTTTGAAAAATATCGTTGATACGCTCCTGCAGCCCGGCATTGCCGCGTCCGCGGTCGCGGTCCTCACCATCATCGGGATTGCCCTCTTCATCGGCGACGGGGTAATCACCCCGGCGATCAGTATCCTCTCGGCGGTCGAGGGGATTACCCTGATACCCGGGTTTGAAGGGATCCCGCAGTTCACGCTCCTCCTCATCGCTGCCATCATTGCCATCGGTCTCTTCCTCTTCCAGAAACGCGGGACTGACCGTGTTGCCTGGACCTTCGGGCCCGTCATGGTGGTCTGGTTCGCCGCCCTTGCCATCTCCGGGATAATCTCGATCATCGCTGCCCCGCAGGTCCTCTTTGCCTTAAGCCCGACCTATGCCATTGATTTCATTCTCGACAATGGTTGGGCATCGCTGATGGTCATGTCGGCCGTCATCCTCTGTGTCACCGGCGGCGAAGCACTGTACGCAGACATGGGGCACCTGGGCCGGGAACCGATTGTCAAGGGGTGGGCGGTCGTCTTCCCGGCGCTTGTCCTCAGCTACCTCGGGCAGGGGGCGTACGTCATGCAGACGGACAATACCCACAATGTCCTCTTTGCCATGATCAACCACATCAGCCCCTATATCCTGGTCCCGTTCCTCATTCTCTCCATCTGTGCCACCGTCATTGCCTCGCAGGCGATGATCTCCGGCATGTTCTCCATCATGTACCAGGGAATGATGAAAAAGATAATCCCCAAGATGAAGGTTGAGTACACGTCTCCCGAGCTCCGGTCCCAGATCTATATCGACGCGGTCAACTGGATGCTCCTCTTCGGCGTACTCCTCGTCATCTTCGAGTTCCAGTCATCGGAGAACCTCTCGGCTGCGTACGGGCTTGCGGTGTCGGGCTCGATGATGATCTCCGCCATCCTGATGACGATCATCTTCTTCAAGAGGGACCAGAAGATAAAGATGCTCATTGCCGGTGCCCTGATCGCCCTTGACGCGATCTTCTTTATCTCCACGCTCTTCAAGATCCCCCATGGGGCGTACTGGTCGTTCTTCATCGCCACCATCCCCCTCATCGTCATCGTCACGTTCATCCTCGGCCAGGACCGGCTCCACGCGATCCTCCGCCCGGTTCCCATCGAGGAGTTCCTCCCGAAGTACAAGGAAAGCTACGCGAACCTGCACAAGATCCGCGGGACAGCTCTTTATTTCGTCGGGGATATCCACAGGCTCTCTCCCTACCTCCCCCAGGTCATCTTCAAAAACGAGATTTTGTACGAGAACAATATCCTTGTCTCTATCCAGATCACGGAGAAACCGTTTGGCATTGAAACGGATTTTGACACAGCGATCGCTCCCGGCCTCCACATCTTCCGGGTGAAATGCGGGTACATGGAGATCGTGGACGTCGTGAAACTGCTGCAGGAGAAGGGGATTGACGAGAAGACGATCTTTTACGGCATCGAGAGCGTGGTCTCCGATACGCTCATCTGGAAGATCTACGGGATCATCAAGAAGAACACACCGCCGTTCATCCAGTTCTATGCCCTTCCCCCGGAGAAGATCCACGGCGTTGTGACCCGGGTCGTGATGTGACCCGGGTTTTTATCGCACTGGTGTGCCAGGCAGCTCCCTTCCGTACCGGCCCGACGCTTTTCGGGAGCGACACTGCAACATTGATGACGGGACACAGTCAACAGAGTATCCAGTAACACCGGGTTTGCGCTATGGACACAGGGCTCGTCATCCAGGGGATCATCGTTGGCCTCATCCTTGCGGTACCAGTCGGGCCGTTGTCTCTCATCTGCATCCAGCGGACCCTCTCGTCCGGCAGGCTTCACGGCCTTCTCTCCGGGTTTGGCATTACTGTTGCCGATTCCGTGTACGCGGTCATTGCATTCCTCGGGCTTGCCGCCATCTCCGGTTTCATCCTCTCCTTTGAAGTCCCGCTCAGGATCTTTGCCGGGCTGGTCCTCATTGCCGTTGGTGTGAGGATCGTCGGATTTGTCCCCGACCGCAGGCAGGATAAGGCCGGCCCTGGCCGGTATTCAAAGGACTTTCTCTCGATGCTCGCCCTTGCCCTGGCAAACCCGATGACGCTGGTCTTTCTCATGGTCACCCTGCCGGGCTATGGCTTTGTCTTTGGCGGGACATCACTGTTATCTGCAGGCTGGTTTGTCTCCGGTTTCATCGCTGGTTCGGCGTTATGGTGGGTCATCCTGTGCGGGATGGTCGGGTCGCTCCGGGCCCGGCTCACGGAAAGAAACCTGACGCTGATCAACCATGCATCTGGACTCTTCATTGCCGGTGTTGGTGCGGTCATGATCCTCGCACCGGTCCTCGCACTGGCAGGGTTTACCGGCCCGTAACGATATGCAGTCCGAACCCCGTAAGAATAACTATATTTTCCCAAACACCAACAATTAAGCACGTACCAGCCGTCTTAACGGGATCAAGGGAGAGGTTCCACTGACAGAGAAGAGACCGGCAGCACCGCCCGGCGATGAGATCATCAGGGTCAGGCTGCCCCAGAAACGCAACCGGGAGATGTTCGGCAGTGCCGAGCTCATGATGGGTGCAAATCATATCCGTATCCGCTGCTTTGACGGCGTGACCCGGATGGGAAGGATCAAGGGAAAGATCAAGAAAAAAGTCTGGATCCGGGAAGGCGATATCCTGATCATCATCCCGTGGAACTTCCAGGACGAGAAATGCGATATCGTGTACCGCTACACCGGCCCGCAGGTCGAGTGGCTCCGGCGGAATAATTACCTGTAATCTCTCTTTTTCGATGATTTAAGAATCTTAAAAATTTATAGTGAAAACAGGGTAACCGGGTAGTCTCGTTTTCCCCGCACCTGCCTGAAAACAAATTCCATGGACTCCTGTTCAAAAAGAGATCAGAGTGACCGGATAGTCACTTCGTATTGTTTGATTACCAGTCGGCTTGTCGGGGGAAATTTATACGTCCGCAGCGGTTCGGTTGCAGGTATTTGTGTCATCCCCAGGGTATTTCGGAAATAATTATCCCAAGCGGTCGAGTAATCCCGGTCAGGATCGTAGGTATAATCGATATATATATCATTCAACGGCACGTGGTCATCGAACCGTGTCTCGCCCAATGCCATCTGCACCGTGCCGATACCATCCCGGGCCATCATCTCGTTGCTTGTCAGATTCACCAGGTTGACGACCATGGTTTTCGTCTCACCGTCATAGAACCACCGCGGCTCCGCGAGCATTGCAGACCCCAGGTTCTGGCGTTTCACAACAGCGCCGTTCTGGAGAGATATTTCAGTATTGGTTGATGCGGAATGATACGTCAGATCCCCGGATGTAAAGTCTTCAACAATAGCACCGGATCCGTCGCGAATAGTAATAGTTGAAGCTGGTGGAGTGTACTGCGAATTATGGACCGTCAGGGTTCCTCCCCCGATCTTCAGCGAGGTCTCCTTGTAGGGGACAGTCTTGTAGGCAAGACTTTTGATGTCGTTCTGGAGTACGATCATGTTCTTTTCCATGATCTGCTCGTCCGCACTCGTCTGCTGCTGCATCAGCAGCGGGTACCCGTACAGGGTCACAAGGCCGATACCCGCCATCATCAGCGTGAAGATAAGAAGAAACCCGATGGACTCCGATACGCCATCTGTGCCCGATTCCTGGAATGTCCTCGTTGTCATACAAATCCTCCGGAATTGTAACTGATCCTGTTCAAACCGCTGCTCGTGGTATTCCCGCCGGCCCTCCGGGTGGATCCTATCCCGGCGATTGCCACATTGGCAATAACAGAATTCCCGCTGATGCGCACGGTCTGGGCAGAGAGGTCCTCGTTGTAAAGATTCCCGACTTCAACAAGATACTCTCTCCCGGCAACCTCGTCAGGGATATCGAACCTTGAAGAGATATCGCCATTGGCAGGTGCGATGGAGTAGATATCAACGATCCTTGTGGAGACTCCGTTGCTGATATCTGTGTAGGCCGAGTACGTGATGGTTTTTGCAGGCATTTCCATGAAATGCGCATTCGTCAGAAGCAGTACAACAACGAAGAGGCCGGTAAGGACGCCGGAGATCAGGATATACTCGATCAGGGTTGCCACACCGGCGTCGGTTTTCCCCCCGCATTCTTTATTCTGATCGCCAGGTCTCATTGTATGCTGTCACCCCGTTGTTGTAGTGAATCTCAATATACGTGTAGGGATCCGATCCTCCCGGCCGGTTTGAGGAGAAATTTACCACGGCATTATGCCTGCTTAAGGAAAGGTTCCGGATCTCCCTCTGTACGGTGGTTTTGTCGTTTTCGTCATCAAGAAATTCCGACTGGATGATCATACTCCGGACCTCACGGATATCCGTTTTAGGGAATTCTGAAACTGCTTCTGCCGTGGTCTGCCCCACAACCGTTGACTGGTTGATCAGGATCGCGATAAAGAACAGGGCAAAACTCACGACAAAACCCATAAGGACGATCCACTGCGCATCATCGTTCAGTCGCGCCATAATAACGCCTCCACTAATACAGCATGTTTGCCTGATGAGGGATCTGTACAGTCAGAACTGTCAACAATGACCCACTCGGACACCCGCACGGCATGTTCTCCTCCCGTAAACATATGGGAAGACGCACTCAGGGGCACACTGTTGACAATTCCGTCCCGTTCGCAGGTGACATTTGCCATGAACTGGATACGATCCCGGCCTGTTCCGGTCTTTGCATTCACAACAGTATCAAATATCGTCAGGAACTGTGCAGAATCGCCCGTCTCAACAATGGTTTGCAGAAAGGTTTTGTCAACCGAGCTGTTGGGCGCAGTATTCATCATCTTCAGTGCATCGTCCCCCACAACTTCAAGCTGCATATCGCTGATGTGGGTATCCCCCGCTGTGTATACGGATGTGGAGTTCACTACCATGTACGCGGTCAGGAGGAGGATGAGCGCTGCTGCGACCCCCTCAATGGTATACAACTGGCCGTCATCATTTACCATATCGCCACCTCCATCACTGCATCGGTCAGTTCAGGCTGGGTCACGTTCACCGGGTTATAATCGTACGGAAACGGTTCGGTGTGGGTGTTGTTCAGGAATGACTGGGTTTTAGACACGGAAAATGTCAGGTTGATGAATATCGTGTCGTCCGTGCCTGCATTAATAAAAAAGCCCGGTTCGAACATCATCGATATGTTATCTGAAAATGATGCCGGCATGGCAGGAACAGGTGTTGTCCCCCCGTCTGTATAAAGAAAATTGCTGTAAGATGCTGCCGGCACGAAGAATGGATCAAGTGTTGACTTCCCATAGGATTTTGTGTAGAACTGGACGTTCGACACAGACTTTGTCGAGCTAAAAGGAAGTGCTCCCGGAATTTTATCAAAATCCGTGATATTGATGATAATTCTTTCCCTGAGTGGATTGATACGATACATCGCATCCCCTGTCTGAGTGTTTAGTACTCCCACGTCATCGAATAACAGTGATGAGGTATTGATCATGATAGAAAACGGGTGATTTAGCGCATCCTGACCCGGGTCGTTATTGTAATAGTGGTATGTTTCGAATATTGTGTGATCAATTGTCGCGTTGCTTCCGCTCCTGATTTTTACCGCCCTGCGTATGGAGCCATACTGGTAATACCCGGGAATGACATCGCCGACAGAGCGGAGGGTATCTTTTCCTGCCTCCTGTAAGGAAATATTAAACCGGTACGGGAAATCCCCGAATATCGCACGCTTCTGGTAGTCCGCGGGATGGGAAAAATCGGTTGTATTAAAAAACCGCTCTACCTTGGTCTCATCGAGAATTCCGGGCGTGTCTTTTGCAATGGCAAGGCCGAACCGGGCGATATTGAGCTTGTTCTTTTGCAGTTCCCAGGGGATGCTGGCATCCGCTGTGGGATTGACATCCCCGGGATCCTCGACAAGGATTACTCCTGTCCGGTAGGCAACAGCATCGAAATCGATCGTGTGGGACTGGATCCCGAGAAACAGCCCCGGGATCATCGTTGCCACCCAGATGAAGGCAAGGATAAAAATGGTAAACCCGGCCAGGAAGTCTACGGACATTGCACCGGCATCGTCAGTCATTTGCGGAAATCAGCGCTCCTGTTGTTGCGTCGAACCTGAGTTCCCGCTGAACTTTCGAGCTGGTGATGGTAAGGAAGTAGGTATTGCCCGCGAGGGTCAGGTCCCGCGACTCGTTTGTGATCGAATCCGGTTGCGGTAAGATCCGCTCCTTGTGTTTCAGGAACAGGTCCCGGGGCGTGATTATCCCGGTAAGGGGGATCTCCTGTTCCGGGCATCTGCCCGACCAGTTATGTATCCGTTCCCCAAAACGGCTGTAGGTGATGAGAAACGAACGCTTCTCCTGGCAGACAATAACGTCCCAGCTGCTGGCATTTCCAGAGGTGTCGAGGTAATACCCCCGGATCATCCGGATACCGGTCGATTCTGTAGCATTTTCTCCGCTATCAGGGAGGCTGAACAGGATGCGTGATGCGGTATCCGGAAAACTGATCCCCGTGACAGGATCGGATTGGTTGAGAATGATAAAACCGGTGCCGGCTTTAGTTTCCTTTGTCTCGGAAGAAAAACTGAGTGAAGGAAGGGAGACCAGCCCTGAAATCGCGAGAAGCGCTCCCGCTATTACGATAAAAAAAAGAAGGTATGCCATTTTTTTCATGGAGTTACTCAATGGTTTATAGGAGGGAGCTGGAATATAAATTTTCGTTAATTGTGAAAAGACTGTATCTCCTTCTGTTATCCCGATTACGAACTATTGGATGATTTTCTATTCACAATCCTGCACTCCCTTGTGTTGGAGACCAGCGTTCGGTATTGTGTCTCTGCATGCCGCTCCCTGTCAGAGAATTAAACACGAAAAAATTCCTGTCTAATTAATTTATCTTGTCCATCATGAGAGTCCGGTTGGCAATCTGATTCCTGTAGGGAAAACTGGAAAAATAATTTTGACCTTGGGAGGATAAAAGCACAATAAATCGTTTTTTCACGAATCTAACAATAATTCAAGCAAATTTAATATTACAAAATTATATATACTTTCGAGAGGGAAAAACTCCCTCAGGAAGGAGGCAGGATAGTGAAACGAACGATTCTGGGATTGATCGGACTTCTCCTCCTTGTCAGTTCAGCAGCAGCACTGGATCTCTCTTCATCAACGATAAGCACCCCGGGGTGGATCATGGCAAACGGAGCAGACAGTTCCGTCATCACCGTTACCGTGATGGATACGACAATCGGCCCTGTTGCCGGTGCAGATGTAACCTTCACCCTTGATGCTGCTTCGCAGACACTCGGGACGATATCCCCTGCAATTCCTGTCAAAACTGATGCGAATGGCATTGCGACAGCAGTCTTTACTGCCAAAACGATCAGCGGCAATGCTACCATCCATGCAGTTGTATCCGTCAATGATGGAGAAACATCCCCCGTTACGCTCACAACATTCCAGCAACTCGATCACAACACCCCGGATAAAGCAATTTTTGATACCTATCCAACCGAGCTGATGGTTGGTTCCGAGTCGCGGGTAAACCTGACGGTATACGATTACTGGAACAATCGCGTTGATAACAGAAAAGCTTCGGAAGCGGTCCGGATCACCGTAACGGGTGGTAACGGCGTTGGGTTGAAGGATGGCACAGAGTACGTAACCGAAAAAATGTATTATACCGATACAGAGGGCAATATCTCCATCGATCTCCGGCTCTCCACGACAGCCGGTGACAATACACTCTGGATGGATCCTATTGGTACTATAGTAATGATCCCATCAAAAACCGTTGTCGGGATTGCAGAGGAGATCCCCTGGTATATTGAGCAGACCAGCGCCATCAACACTGAAGGAACGAAATCACCCCTCCCGGCAGACGGGCTCCCGGTCAATGATGTGACAATCTCGTACACGCTCACTGACAAATTCGGCAACCCGATTCACAACTCCCCCGTTTTCTGCACATCATCCGACGGGCAGAGTGCAACACGGTACACGAATCTCAACGGTAAGGTCACTGTCATCTTCCCGGCACAGGATGAAGCGAAGGTGTTTACGCTCAATGCCTCTGCCCCCGCAAATCCGGCCGCGACCTGCCGGGATCCCTATAGTGCAGGGTACTGCAGCCAGCAGGTTGAATATTACAATACCGATCCGGTGGACCTGCTGTTTACGGCCAACCCGCAATCCATGGCAAGCCTTGATGTCGACAGCACGACCCGGGCTCTTCTCCAGGCACGGGTGGTCGATGCAAAGGGGAACCCGGTGAAAAACGAGAAGGTATACTTCTCGCTTGGTACCACAACCTATGATGCGGTGTATATCGGGGCAACCGATCCGGTGCTTGCAGTTGGTCCGACAGAGGCGGTCCTGGTTGGTGATGACGGGTATGCAACCACGGAATTCAGCCCGGGGGCATTTACTCCAGAGGGGCAGACGGGATTCGACCCGACTGCCACCGGGCAGGTTGTAGTTACTGCACACTGGACAAATGCCGCGGGGACCATTACCAAATCGCGAGATATCCTTCTCGTCTGGAAGAACTATCCCTATCTGAGTATTTTTTCGTCTATGAAATGTGACAATGCCCACGTAGGGGATGAACTCAACCTTACCATCGAGCTCAAGGGTGACGGTGCCGCGCTCAAACCAAATCCCATCGATGTTGTCCTCACCACCGATCGATCCGGCAGCATGATGGAAGATAACCCAGACCGCATGGTTAACGTTATGGCAGCATCTTCAACATTTGTTGACGAGATGGGATTAAACGACCAGATTGGCGTGGTCTCGTTTGGCAACAAGGGGCATACTTCTGCTGCAAGCTATACGAATTGGTGGGGGGCAGCAGATGGTCCGGGCCCTGGAATTGACCTGGACCTGAGTGACGATGCATCGTATAAACTTGCGCACTATCCGGCCTCCCCGACATCCTATCTCGATTATGCAACCGTGGATCAGGAACTGACTTCTGTTTCGGCAGATGCCAAGGATGCGATCAATTCCATGGTACCCTACTCGGGTACCCCGCTGAGGGATGGTCTAAGGAAAGCAGTTCAGGAGCTGAAATCATCGAGGACACGATCTAATGCCATCAAGGCAGTTATCCTGCTTTCCGACGGGGATTACAATTACTACGGCGACCCGCTAGCAAGGGGAACCGGGTATTCTTCTTCACAGAAAAGTCCGACTGGCTTTTGGGATTTGACAACATCCTATATGACCTATCCTGATACCGACGGATACCAGAACATGGCTTCCTATGCAAGCCATAACGGGATAAAAATCTATTCCATTGCATTCGGCGACAGTATTTCCAGCGGCGGGAAGACGACGCTTGAAACGCTTGCCACAACCACCGGGGGAAGATACTTTGAAGCTTCGTCGGCAAATATCGAAGACGTGTATATTACGATTGCCGGCGACCTTCAGGAAACCGCTGGAGGTGACACGGAAGTGTCCCTCGATTTCGGTACCGTGACAATCGACGATAATACGGGAGGCGACATTACCCAGTATATGGACTACGTGTATGAGGTGAAGGCGCCTGTTGCTGACAGTTCGACGTACATCAACAAGACTAATGTCACCAAGTACGGGGTCTATCACCAGCTCTTCAGCACGGTCCAGGACGACACCACAGGCTGGAGTGCCCGCCAGATAGACTACAATGTCGGAACCATCAAGCTCAACGAGACGTGGAGTGCGACATTACGCCTCAGACTGACCCAGGCGGGGTCGTTCGATCTCTTCGGCCCTGACAGCACCTCTTCCATCACCTTCACCGATATGAGTGATACAACGAATCCGGTGACGCAAACAGCATTCATTCCGGAAATGCAGTGCAAGGTGTACCCTGTCGGGGAAAATCCCGGGTATGGCATAAAAACTCTCCTGGTCAGCGATCTTACTGTAACCACCACGGATCCAACGGTCTGGAAGCTGGCATGGAAGACCTCCTATGACGGGGATAAAACCGTTACAGAAACGCTGCAGTCCCGGATGGTGGATAGCGCTGCGGCATGGCAGACAATCCCCGGTGGTATAACGACAATCAGCAATCAGGTAGTCAATTCACCTTCGTATTATACACTATCCCTTTCGGATACTTCGCTCTGGACAAAAGGGAAATGCTACGAGTTCCGGGTCATTGCCCAGGCAGAAGATGCAGATGATTCGGTGACGCAATCCGGCCCTACCTGTATCAGTGCAGCGGGAGGGACGATCTATATCAAACTCGAATAATTGATTTACGGGGCAACCGGAAAAACACTTTTTTCACTCCGTATCGGATTGCGAATCATCATTGCGAGCGCATCAGAATGCATACCCGTTTTGTGTGCCGCAACAACTGGCAACCAAAGACAGAAAAATACCCTGCAAAAAGAAATAATGGAAAATTTTTGCCGTGCCTGCATCACGGCACAATCTTCGATATCGGTATCTCGAGAATATCCTCGGCACCGCACTTCTTGAGCTTTGGGATGAGCCCGTTGACCGAACCCTTCGGCACTACGGTCTGGATGCTGTAGTAGTCGATCCCGTGGAGCCTGCTGACGGTCGGTTTCTTCATCGCCGGCAGAGCTGCAACGATCTTCTCCATGGATGCTGTCGGGACGTTCATGGTCAAAAGGACCTTGTGCCGGGCATCGATAACACCAAACAGGAGCGTCTTGATCTCCTCGATCTCGCGCCGCTTCTCCGGATCTGCCCAGCTTGCCTTGTTCGCGATGATCGCCGTGTGGGACTCCATGATCTGGCCGATGATCTTGAGGCCGTTCTTCCGGAGCGTTGTCCCCGTCTCGGTGAGGTCAACAACAACGTCCATCAGGTCGGGAACCTTTGCCTCCGATGCGCCAAACGAGTGGAAGAGCTGGACCGGGATCTTCAGGTCCTCGAAGAACTTCTTCGTGAGCTCGGGATATTCGGTCGTGACCCGGCTGTTTGGCCGGATCTGGGTGACGTTCTCGATGGGCTCGTCGCGGTGCACTGCAACAACGATCTTGACATTTCCCTCGCCGGTCTTGCTGTAGGAGAGGTCTGCCACCTCAATGACATCGGAACCGGTTTCGGTGATCCAGTCAAGGCCCGAGATGCCAAGGTCGAAGTATCCTTTGTCAACATAGGTTGGGATCTCCTGTGGGCGGAGAATCTTGACCTTCCCGATCCGGGGATCATCAATACGGGGGTTGTAGTCGCGGTCCGTGCGCCGGACCTCGAGATCTGCCTCCTTGAACAGCTGGAGGGTCTGCGCCTCAAGGCTGCCCTTCGGGAGTGCGATGGTGATCATACCATACACCATCGCTGTTAAAAAACAATAAAGGATCGGATAAAAAGTGGACGAGCGTCTCAATCGAACGAATGGACAACGAGACCGCTCAATAATTTGGGTTCGAACCACGTGGACTTCGGCGGCATGATTCCCCCGGCATCGGCAATGGAGAGGACAGTCTCCACCTTCACCGGCTGCATGGCGAACGCGAGCTGGTAGGTCCCGTCATCAACGAGTTTTTCAAGGTCGGAGACCGGGCGGGCCCCGCCCAGGTACTGGAGGCGTGCGTCACCACGGGGGTCGGTGATGCCCAGCATCCCTTCGAGCACGTGCTTCTGGAGCACAGCAACGTCAAGCGTATCGGGTGTTTCAGGACCGGTCTCCCGCGGGCGCGTGCACTCGTACCACGTTCCCCTGAGATAGAGGTGGACTACGTGATACTTCGCGGGATCAGCGATCGCAGGAGGAATGTTGTATACGCTGCCATCAACGGCTGCGTACGGCCGGACAGTGTAATACGTGCCAAGTTCTTTGAGGAACGTATCGGGAGTATAGGAACCAAGGTCGGTGAGGAGCCGGCTATACCCGTGGATTTTCACCCGGTTATGGGCGAAAATGACTCCCATGAACCGGCATACCTCATCACCCGGTGCCTTTCCTGATGCAAGGATTTTATCGGCAAGGTTCACCGATGCCTTGGCGCGGTGGTGCCCGTCGGCGATATAGAGCGCCGGGACCGCGGCGAAGCGCTGTTCGAGTTCAGCGAGGACCGCGGAATCCGCGATCCGAAAGATCTGGTGGACTCCCCCCTGTTCCGTTTGTACCTCGGCGACCGGCGGTTGTGTGTGGGTTATCTGCGATTCGATGAAGGAGAATAATCCCGAATTGTCGCGATAGAGGAGGACCACCGGCCCGTTGTGCGCACGGATGGCTTCGATATGCCTTGTCCGGTCCTCCTCCTTGTCGTACCGGGTCAGTTCATGGCGGCGGATTTTATTCTTCCGGTAATCGTCTACGTCAAGGCAGCAGCAGAGGCCAAGGAACACGTCCCCGTCCTGCTGTGCCCGGTACAGGTACATACCGGGTTCAGGGTCCTTCTTCATGAGCCCTTCCTGCTCCAGGAGAAGGAACATCTCCCTCGCCCGCTGGTATACGCGATCGTCATGCGGGGGAATACCCGGGAGTTCGGCGTCGGGCCGGCTCACGCGCAGGAAACTCTTCGGGTTCTGTGCAATGATCGCCTTTGCCTCGTCGGCAGTCACCACGTCATACGGCACTGCCGCGATCTCCGGTGCAGCCTCCTTCACCGGCCGCACCCCAGAAAAACGATATATCCTCACCATGCAAGACCCCGCGCATTGACAATACGTTTACGTGCTCTCATTATTGTGTGTGATCCCATATAACGCAGACTCACTCCGTCATCCGCTGAGGACGCCCTGCCCGAGGGGCAAATACTATGAATACAAAGCGCTCAGGATGTTTACCAGAATCCGGCAGACACCAGGAGAATGTCCCATGATCCGGCCCCATGACCTCGCTCTCTTCCCGCTGCCGCAGATCCGCCGGGCAACACCCGCCGATATCGCGGCGATTGTTGCCATCGAGGAGGAGTCGTTCATCGACCCTTGGGAGCAGGCGGTCTTTCTTGAAGCGCTGACGTATTACCCTACTACCTATTTTGTCGCCGAGTGCGATGGTGCCGTTGTCGGGTTCGTTGTCGGCGGTCTCGAGGATACCGGGGAGAACATCTACGGTCATCTCTGCAATCTCGGGGTCAGTCCGCGATATCGCCGGCGGGGGATCGCAAAGCTTCTCGTGAACCGGGTCGAGCACCAGTTCGCGCTGGAACTGGCCACCGGTGTCCAGCTGGAAGTCCGGGTCTCCAATACCGCAGCCCAGCGCTTTTACCGCAGGATGAGGTACCGGGAAGTCTTCGGGATTGAGCATTATTACGCGAATGGCGAGGACGCCATTGTCATGATGAAGTGGTTCCGGTTCTGATGTTCGGGGCCACTTTTTCCACCCATACTGTCCGGATCAAATGAAAACGGTTTTTTCCCCGGATGCATCATGTATGGTCTACTGATCGTGGAACAAGTGAATGCCGTGTGACACCCGCCACTCCGCCCCATGACCCCGCCCGTAACAGCGACAAGCCAGACTTTCCCTTCCCGGACCCCGATCAAACGAAGGAAGAGATCGAAGAGAGCAAAGCGCACCACCACCGTCCCCGCGATCCGCTGCCGCCCATGGGCGAGTTCGGGCTGAAACGCGGCATCCGCCCGTGGATGGCCAACCTGATCGCCATCGGGGGCATCATCGGCTCCTGCTATTTCCTCGGCACCGGGTACCTCATCTCCGAGATGGGTCCAAGCGTCATCCTGCTCTACGCTATCGGCGGCCTCATCATCTATACGGTGATGCAGTCGTTTGCCGAACTGCTGGTCAATGTCCCCCGGCAGGGCAACTTCATCAGTTACTCGGCGGAGTTCATCTCCCCCACCTGGGCCGTTGGTACCGGCTGGAGCTACTGGTTCAACTGGTGCGCATATATTCCGTCTGAAGCCGTTGCCGGGGGCATCATCATGCATGTCTTTGTCCCCACCGTGCCGGTGGTATTGTGGGCGATCGCGTTTCTTTTGATGATCACCATTCTGAACCTGATCCACGTTGGCGGGTTCGGTCTGGTGGAGAGCTCGCTTGCAATCGTCAAGATCGCGCATAACGTGATCTTCTGTGCAGTTGCAGCCCTCATCGTCCTCGGCCTCATCGGGACGGCAGGATTCATCGGGACAAGCGTGGTCTTCCCCCCGGGCGGGAACCTGTATGACGATCTCTTCCCGGCCGGTGCATTCATCCTTGTCGCCAACATGGCCCTGATCCTCGTGAACTTTCAGGGCTCGGAGATCGTGGGCCTTGCGGCGGCCGAGACACAGAACCCGAAGCAGACCGTGCCAAAGGCCTGCCGCCAGGTGGTACACCGGATCGTCCGCGTCGACATCCTGCCGATCTTATTCCTCATTCTCATCATCCCGTTTGCCGAGGCGGGGCTCACGGATAGCGTCTTCTCGACGGCCCTTGCGAAGTACGGGTTCCAGGAAGCCGCCGCCGTCCTCTCGTTCATTGTCCTGACGGCCGCGTTCTCCTGCGCAAACAGCGGGTTCTACGGGGCTGTCCGCGCCCTCTACGGGCTCTCGATCGAGGGGATGGCGCCCCGGTTCCTCTCGCGGCTGAACCGCAACTGCGTCCCCATGGTGGGCACGCTCGTCACGCTTGCGTGCTGCTGGCTTGTCCTCTCCCTCTGGTGGTTCACGAACGGCGAGGGCCAGCTCTACATCTGGCTCCTCTCCGTCTCGGCATTCACCGGTGCCATCTGCTGGATCTCCATCTGCTGGGCGCAGGTGGTATTCCGCCGGAGAATTTATGAACGCGGGTATACCGATGCCGATATTGTCGCCCCGGCCCCGCTCTCGCCGTGGATGCCGGTTGTAATCGGAGTCGTATTGGAAGTCATCGCCCTTGTTGTGCTCGCGTTCAACCCCGACCTTTCCGGGTCCCTCTACCTCTCTGTGCCGGTTTTGTTTGTCCCGATGATCCTCTACTGGATCGGAAGACGTACCGGCAGACTCAGGCCCTTCAAGTACCTGAATCCCGATGAGAAAACCTTTGACGAGCTCTTTCCGGACAAGCGGGTGAAGAACTAATCACTGAATTTTCTTGAAAAAAAGGAAATCCAAAAAAGCGGGAATTTATCCCCGGCCGAGCTGCTGGTGGGCGCGGGCCAGGTGCTGGGCGGCAAGGGCGCCAAGAAGGGAAAGTTCGCCGGCAAGGACGCCTGCGCCGATGATCTCGGCGAGCTTCCTCGCGTTCGTGCCCGGGGGGGTCCCGCTGCCGGCAACGCCAAGGAGGCGTAAGCACTCCTGCTGGGTGTCGACGCCCGTACCCCCGCCAACGGTGCCGACCGGCAGGGATGGCAGCGTGACGGAAACATAGACTCCCGTCTCTGTCTGGTCAACCGTAGTGATGCAGGTGCTCCCATCGATTGCGTGGGCCGCGTCCTGGCCGCAGGCGATGAACATCGCAGCAACAATGTTTGCCGCGTGCGCATTGAACCCCATGGCCCCGGCACGGGCTGATCCAACGAGGTTCTTCCGGTAGTTCACCTCAAAGAGAGACTGTGCGTCGGTCTTGAAGATTGTTTTTACCTGTTCATGAGTGAGGGCAACCCCGGCAACAACGCTCCGGCCCCGGCCCATGATACCGTTGATGGCGGCCGGCTTCTTGTCGGTACACATGTTGCCCGACAGGGCGATGAGCCGCGCACCGGTGCCCTGCGCGATCAGATCGGCGACCTTGGCGCTTGCGATGGTGACCATGTTCATGCCCATCGCGTCCTTGGTGTCGAACTCCATCCTCACGTAGACGCTGGTGCCGGTCACGAACGTGATGATATCAGTCAGTTTCCCGTGCGAGGTCGTGCTCTCAGCCGCAGTCTTCAGCTCATCGTGATGAGCCTTCACCCAGTTGCCAACCTGCACTGCATGTGCAACGTTCTCCGTGGCAAAGACGGGAGCACGGGTCATGCCGTCGTGGATGATACGCACGTCCGCGCCACCGGCCTTCGTGATGGCACCGCAGCCCCGGTTGACCGATGCGACCAGGGCCCCCTCGGTTGTCGCGAGCGGCAGCCAGTACTTCCCGCTGGCACAGCCCCCGTTGACGAGGACCGGCCCGGCAACGCCGACCGGCACCTGCACGGTCCCGATCATATTCTCGCAGTTGCGCTTTGTCACGCGGTCAACGTCGATACTGAAGATACCGATGTTATCGAGTTTTGCCCCCGTCTCCTGCTCGATGAACCCGCGCCGGACGCGGATGGCGTCGATGGGCATGAGCTCCTTTTCCAGTTCGTAGATCTTCAGTGTCCCGTCTTTCAGCTTTGCATGAATAGCGGCATCCCTCTCTTTGTCCTGATCTGATTGTGCGCCGCCGTCCTGCCCCTCCGGGCGGCGCTGTGCATCATCAGCCATGATTAATGGTTAGCACCTATACTCTTATGATACACGTGGTCGGAAGGACGGCAGGCGGGTGGGGGATCCGCGTCCCCGTACGACAGGGCGAGGAGGTACGGCAGGTACTCATACGGGAGGGCGCGCTCGATCCCTCCCTCAAGGTCCTGCGCGATGGATCCGACCTCATCCTGCCGCTCCGTGAGGAACGCGAGGGGGCGGCCTGGTTCGAGTTCGAGACGCACCCGGGCAGGGAACCGCTGCCCCGTCACGAGCTGGTGGGGGGAATTGCCATCATGCAGGAAGACGATCCCACGGGAGCGGAGGTGCTCCTGAAATCCCGCCCTTCGCTTCACACGGTTGTCTTTGCACAGGGCGAGGTCCACGGCGAGTACCGGACCCGGGAGTTCTCCCACCTTGCCGGGGAACCGACGACCCGCACGCTCGTTACCGAGCATGGGTACACCTTTGTCGTGGACCTTGCGGGTGCTTACTTCTCGGCCCGGCTCTCTACCGAGCGCCAAAGAATCCTTTCCCAGGTGCGGGAGGGGGAACTCGTGCTCGACATGTTTGCCGGGGTTGGCCCGTTTGCGATCACGCTCGCAGGGCGGGCATCGCTTGTCGTTGCAGCGGATCTCAACCCGAAAGCGGTTGCCCTGATGCTCGAGAACCTGCACCGGAACCGGAAGGGAAATGTCCTCCCGTTACTCGCGGACGCCCGGCACCTTGCCCGGGTCTTACCGTGGCGGTTCGACCGGGTGGTCATGAACCTGCCCCTTGCCGGCACGGATTTTTTGCCGGATGCATTCCAGCTGGTGCAGCCCGGCGGGGCAATCCATTTCTATTCGCTCGTCTCTGCCGAAGGGGAGCACAAGGCCCGGATCCGGGAACTCGGCGGCACCGTTACTGCTGAACGGGTCGTGCGCTCGTACTCCCCGGCCCAGTGGCACGCGGTGTATGACATCGCGGTGCCGGAATCATAGTGGTGTACTGTTTCAACGGACAATGGGGGCGCGCCCGGGTGCCGGCCTGCCCAATGCAAGAAAAACAGGGGATTATTCCACCGGCACGAACTTCGTACCATAATGGATGATGCCGCTCTCGCCATCGGTGGCGATCTTGCGGAACACGCTTCTTACCCGCATGCCGATCTTTGCTTCTTTCGGGTCGCAGATAACCTGCGAGGTCATCTGCGGACCCTCGTCGAGCTTGATGATGGCAAGCACGTACGGTCCGGGGGATGCGAACTGGTCGGGCTCGGTCATGATGACCGTGTAGGTCACGACCGTGCCGAGACCGGCGAACTTGTGGTCAACAATCTTGCCGTTGCGCCGGCAGTCGGGACAGAACGTCCGCGGGGGGAAGAAGTGGCGGCCACAGGTCGTGCATTTCGTGCCCACGAGGTTGTAGCGCTGGGGGATCTTTCTCCAGAATCGTGCAACGGTCATGTTATACCCTCCCGAGGATGTGCACGGCCACGGTCGCACCGGTGCCGCCCACGTTGTGGGTCATGCCGATCTTTGCATTGTCAACCTGCCGCTTTCCGGCCTCGCCGCGGAGCTGTTGGACGATCTCGCAGACCTGCTTGATGCCGGTTGCGCCGACAGGGTGGCCGCAGGACTTTAAGCCCCCGCTCGTGTTGACCGGGATCTTCCCGCCGAGCGCAGTCTCCCCGTCAGCGGTGAACTTGCCGGCCGTGCCTTTCTTGCAGAACCCGAGGTCCTCGATGGCACAGATCTCTGCAATCGAGAAACAGTCGTGGACTTCCACCATGTTGATGTCCTTCTGGGTGAGCTTGGCCATCTTGAAGGCCCGCTGCCCTGCGGCAACGGATGCGTCCAGGGTTGAGATGTCGCGCCGGTCATGGAGAGCGATCGAGTCGCTTGCCTGGGCGGTAGCAAGCACTTTGATGGGTGTGTCCGTAAACTCCTTTGCCCGTTCGAGCGGGGCAACAATCACGGCTGCTGCGCCATCGGTGATGGGCGAACAGTCGAAGAGCCGGAGGGGCTCGGCAACCATGGTCGACTTTAACACGGTATCGAGCGTGATCTCCGAGGGGAACTGGGCGATCGGGTTGCGGGCACCATTGTAGTGGTTTTTCACCGCAACGTGCGCCAGTTGCTCGCGGGTCATGCCGTACTTGTGCATATAGTCGGTTGCGATCATCGCGTACAGGCCGGGGAATGTCGCGCCGACAAATCCTTCCCACTCGCGGTCCGCTGCGCCGGTCAGGGCGTCGGTGCTCGCGCCGGGTTCGACATCGGTCATCTTCTCGACGCCGGCAGCGACAACGATGTCCTCCATGCCGCTTGCGACGGCGATGACGGCCTGCCGGAAGGCAAGACCTCCTGATGCGCAGGCAGCCTCGACACGGGTCGAGGGAATGTGGCGGGACGCCATGCCTGCGTAGTCCGCGATCAGGGCGCCGATGTGCTCCTGCTCCACGAACCGGCCGGCACTCATGTTGCCGACGTACATCGCGTCGATCTTCTCGCCGGACATCTTCGCGTCCTCAAGGGCGAGTGCCCCTGCCTCGACGAAGAGGTCACGGAACGAACGGTTCCAGTGCTCACCGAACTTCGTGCACCCGATACCGATTACTGCAACGTCTCTCATGCCTGCATCACCAGTTTCCCCTTGTGTTTTGCATATTTCGCATAATCCAGGTAGATCGGGTTTGCCAGCAGCTTCTCCACGGATGGTGCTGCAGCGCGGTTGATCTTATCCTTGATGGCGTCGGTTACGGTGATGTCGAATGCATCGCTGCCGGCACCGGAGCCGAAGGAGCAGACGAAGATGTGATCGCCCGGCTTTGCGATATCCAGCGTTGCGGCAAGGCCGATCGGGGATGCGCCCGAGTAGGTGTTGCCAAGGCGCGGGACGGCAAGGCCCGGCTTGATCTGTTCTTGTGTGAACCCGAGGTCCTTTGCAACCTTCTGCGGGAACTTCGCGTTCGGCTGGTGGAAGACCGCGTAGGTATAGTCCTTTGGCGTGGTCTTCATCTGTTCGAGCATGAGCCGGCTTGCGCCCTTGACATGCTTGAAGTAGCCCGGGTCACCGGTGAACCGGCCTCCGTGGCGGGGGTAGTCCTGCCCCTCGCGGCGCCAGAAGTCCGGCGTGTCCGTAGTGAACGAGCAGGTGTGGTTGAGGGTTGCAATCGGGTCATCGTTCCCGATGATGTACGCTGCCCCTCCCGCTGCCGCGGTGTACTCGAGCGCATCGCCCGGTGCACCCTGTGACACATCGGAGCCAATCGCAAGACCGTACTTGATCATCCCGCTCTTGACCATGCCCATGCAGGCCTGCATGCCGGCTGTGCCTGCTTTGCAGGCGAACTCGAGGTCGGCGGCGGTCATTGTCGGCGTTGCACCGATCGCCTCGCCCACCGTGCACGCGGTTGGTTTTACCGCGTACGGGTGGGACTCGCTGCCTACGTACACGGCCCCGATCTCCTCCGGGTTCACGGCCCTGCGGCGCAGGGCATTCCGTGCTGCTTCAACGGCAAATGTTGCCGCGTCCTCGTCCATGTCTGGTACCGATTTCTCGAATACGCCCAGGCCACCCGTAATATCAGATGCGTTTGCACCCCAGACCCGGGCAATCTCCTCGACCTTGATACGGTATCTCGGTATGTATACACCGTACGTGATGATGCCTACCATTTCTGTTCCCTCAGGGTACTCACGATTTTGTCAATGTCCATGCTCGTGCAGAATACGGTGATCCTGTCCTTCTCCGCCATCTTTGCCACGATCGGGTGTACATCAGGGGCATCGATCCCCTGCAGCACCACGCACCGCGGCTTGAACGGCGTGACGCGGATCGCAACCATCGGCGATTTGCCGGTCGAGACATTGGTGAAGACCACCGCCCGCTCGGTGCTCCAGCCGTAGATGCGGTTGAACTCGTTACTGGAGAGCTGCATAATCGCATTCAGGCTGTTGACCACCGTGTAGCCGAAGATGGCCTGGTCGGCCGCCCCGCAGAGTAGCGAGCACCCGATCACGTCTGCGAATTCCTGCAGGGCTACCGGGTTCTCGTACTCGTGGAGGTCGTAGATCACGTCATCCTCGACATTCGAAAAGAGCATGGTTGAATATTTCTGGATGTGTTTTCCGCCGTCCTCCTCGTCAATGGCAAGGATGGTGTCGACAATCTTGCCGACAACGGCAGTTCCGGGGCTTTTCCGCCGGCCGCTCTCGTAATCGGAGATGACCGACGGAGAGACGCCCAGGCGTTCTGAAAGGACGCCCGGAGCGATCTCGAAGTTCATGCGCCACTTCTTCAGCGCGTGTCCCGGTGAGTCCGACAGCGTAATTTCGCCTGCCATCTTCTCGGCAAGCTGGTTCCGCAAACCGGATTTCATGCTCATAACCATTGAGCCCGGGCGTTAAATAATTAACGAACCCAGGTTCGACAAGAAACGAATCCCGACAGGGAACGACGCCAAGAGCAACTCATAAATAATAAGCATCTCAATTTTGATAAGCATGATAACAGCGGAGGATCTCCAGTGTCTCAAGGCGCTCGCGGTACGGGGCGGGTGCCACGGGCCCATCTTTGTATCAACGCAGAGCATCGGTGAGATGCTCGGGATCAGCCAGCAGACAGCGTCCCGGCGGCTGAAGGGGCTTGAGACGGCCGGGCTCATCACCCGGGCGCTCTCGGCCGACGGCCAGCACGTGACCGTGACAAAGTCCGGCGAGGAAGTGCTCCGGCGGGAGTACCAGGAATACTGCCGGATCTTTGCGGAAGGCGGCAAGTCCTACCAGCTGAGCGGCGCCGTCGTAAGCGGAATTGGTGAGGGCAAGTATTACATGAGCCTCAAGCCCTACAAGGAGCAGTTTGCCACAGCCCTCGGCTTCGAGCCGTACCCCGGCACGCTCAACATCAAGCTCGCACCTTCCAGCGTAACGGTCCGGAAGAAGATCGATGCGCTCGACTGGACCCGGATCAAGGGGTTCTCCACCGATGGCCGCACGTTCGGCGATGCCCGTTGTATCCCGTGCCGGATCGGCACGATCCGGTGCGGTATCGTGGTGCCGGGCCGGACTCATTATCCCGAAGACCTCATCGAGGTCATCGCCCCAATCGCCCTCCGGCGCAAGCTGGGCGTCGAGGACAACGATAGCATCAACGTCGAGGTGGGGCCGTGATTGACAAAGCCCTTGCGGCGCTCCGTGACGGGAAATTTATCCTGCTCTACGACTTCGATGACCGCGAGGGTGAGACGGACTTTGCGATCCGGTCCGATGCCGTTACCCCGAAGGATATCGTGCGGATGCGGAAAGATGGCGGCGGCCTCATCTGCACCGCCGTGCACCCGGTTGCTGCCCAGAAACTCGGCCTCCCGTTTGCCAGCGACGCCCTCCGGGCCATCGCCGTTGCCGAACGCGAGGGCGACATCCCGTACGATCGCAAGAACCACTCCTCCTTCTCGCTCTGGGTGAACCACCGCAACACCTTCACCGGCATCACCGACCGGGACCGCACCCTGACCGTAAACGCGATCGCCGAGCAGGTGAAGCGGGCGATGAATGGCGGCAATGTGAACTTCCACGAGACCTTCCGGACGCCGGGCCACATGGCCCTCCTCCGGGCAGCGGACGGTCTTCTCGACGTGCGCCGGGGCCAGACGGAGCTCTCGATTGCCATGGCCCAGATGGCAGGGATTACCCCGTCAATAACGATCTGCGAGATGCTGGATGACGAATCCGGCTATGCCCTCTCGAAAGAGGACGCAAAGCTCTATGCCCGCAAGCACAAGCTCGAGTTTGTCGAAGGGCCGGAAGTACTGGAAGCGTGGGATAAGGCAAAGAAAGAGAAGAGATAACCCCCCCACGTTCTTCTCTCCTGTTCATTTTCATCCGGCTTTTTCCATCCTGTTTTATTACGTCCCACTCCAGAGTATCACGTTGTTATGGCACCGGAGATCGTACTTTCGCCGGAATACCGGAGAACTGCGAGCGGAGGGGTGTTGTACAGCGAGATTGAGATCCGCTCCTCTCCTGAACGGATCTGGGAAATCATCGCGGATTTCTCCCGCTACCCTGAATGGAACCCGTTTATCCGGAATATCCGTGGTGACCTTGTTGTGGGGGGGGCCAATCACCGCGGAGCTCCGGCCCCCGGGCTCAGCGGGAATGACCATACGGCCGGTCCTTGTGAAGGTGGACCCGCCCCGGGAGCTCCGGTGGAGGGGGCACATCTTCTTCAGCGGCCTCTTTGATGGGGAGCATGTTTTTGAGATTCATCCGGAAGACACGGGCAGGTGCCGGTTTGTCCAGCGTGAGATCTTCTCGGGCGACCTCCTCCCCCTCTTTACACGGATGCTGAAAGGCAGCACCGCTCGCGGGTTTGCTGACATGAATGCGGCACTGAAGGAACGGGCAGAGAACCCGGAAAAACGGTGAAAACAGCGTCCCACAGCAGTAATACGTTGTAAAAACAGCGGATTTTTATGTCTGGTGCACTGTCAGCCCCGTTTCATTATTCTTATCTGCCCCCCAGTCCAACGTTATAGGTATGAAAGTCCCGGCAATCGAACTCAAAGATCGCATGAACCGTTTCCGGGAACGGATGGACACGACAGAACCCGGCTGGGAGATGGCCGGCATCACGGCAAAGGTCCCCCTCTACTACTTCACCGGCACCATGCAGGACGGCCTCCTCCTCATCCCCCGCGATGGCGATGCAACCTTCTGGGTGCGGATGAGCTACGAGCGGGCACAGGAAGAGTCATTCTTCCCCGACATCCGGAAGATGCGGAGCTACCGGGACATTGCTGCTGTAATGAAGGCCCTTCCCACAACGATCCACCTTGAGACCGAGCACGTCTCGTTTGCCCAGTTCCAGCGGATGCAGAAGCACCTCCGTTTTACGGATGTGCGCCCTGTTGACGACCAGATTGGGGCGGTCCGGGCGAGAAAGAGTCCGTACGAGCTTGCGCTCATGGAGCGGGCCGGGGAGATTCACCGCCACGTTCTCGAGGATCTCGTGCCCGGGATGCTCACCGAAGGCATGGATGAGGTCTCCCTTTCCTGCGACCTCTATTCGGTGATGGTGAATGAAGGGCACCAGGGGATCATCCGCTTCGGCATGTTCAACGAGATGGTCATGGGCCAGATCGGGTTTGGCACCAGTTCGCTCTCCCCGATCTGCGTGGATACCCCCGGCGGCGTTGCCGGCATGCACCCGTCGGTCCCCCAGATGGGCTGCCGGGACCGGAAACTGAAGCCCGGCGACCTTGTCATCATTGATATCGGGTGCGGGGTCAACGGATACCAGACCGACAAGACCCTCTCGTACATGTTCAGAAAACCCATCCCGGATGCAGCGATACGGGACCATGAGCGCTGCGTAGAGATCCAGGATATGGCGGCGTCGATGTTGAAACCCGGCGCGGTCCCTTCGGATATTTACCGGTCTGTCATGGGCAGCCTTGAGCCGGCGTTCCTCGAGAACTTCATGGGATACGGCGGCAAGCAGGTGAAGTTCCTTGGCCACGGGATTGGGCTCTGGATCGACGAACTGCCGGTCATTGCGGAAGGATTTGACGAACCGCTCGAAGAGGGAATGGTCATTGCGCTCGAGCCCAAGAAAGGGATTGAGGGTGTGGGGCTTGTCGGCATCGAGAACACGTTTGTCGTGACGCCGCAGGGTGGCCGGTCCCTGACCGGCAAGAGCAAAGGCCTGGTCGAAGTGTACTGAGCGGCCCGTACAGTAGGGTCGGATTTTTCCTTTTTTTCAAGAAGAGAAAAGAAGAGACGCAGGCTGCCCGGTCACTTGTGAGCCAGTTTCTTCACGGCAGCTTCCGGCAGCATCTTTGCGATCTGGAGCTTGGTCGGGCAGCGCCCGGGCTTCAGTCCCAGCTTCTTTGCCTCTTCCCTGAGCACCTTTGTGTCAACGTCCTTGATGAGGGCACTCAGTTCCTTTGCCTCCATGATGGATCAGTGGATGATAGGAACGCGGGGGGAAAAGTTTTCCTGCCGGTCATCATCGCCCGGATCGATGCAGCCGTAACGTGATAAACGCCTCCGGGGCGGACACGCCCGTACGTGGAGGAGAGGTGAATGCGGATAAGAGATTACGCCTTTGTTCCCCGCACAAGATACCCGGTATATCCCGCCCGGAACCCCCCTTTTCTCTCAGTGCGGATGAGTTCCTCCCAGATGACGGCGGTCTCGCCAGGTGCAAGGTCGCCGGCCCGGACCATCCGCTCCAGCAGGTCCGGCAGGTCGAAGACCCGTTTTGCTGTCGCAAGGTCGGTGAGCACCAGTTCGCAGGGCTCTGCACGAACGGCCGCGATCCCGCAGGCCTCAAACAGAGAGGAAAGGTCCTTCCCAACGCGTCCCGATGCGAAACTGTCGTGCCAGGCCCGGCGGATCCGGGCCGCGATCTCCTGGTCTCCAAGGCTGATCGAGAAGGTATCCCAGTCATTGTCGAACGTAACGAGCACCCCGCCCGGTCTCAGTACACGGGCCAGTTCGCGTATCACGGTCTCTGGTTCGCGAATGTGCTGGAGCACCCGGTCGATGCGGCACGCGTCGAAGACCTCTGCTCTGCAGGGAACCGCTGCCAGGTCTCCCCTGACCAGCGAACACTGTCCCTGGATCCCCTTCGTCCGTTCTGCTGCCCGGGCAAGCAGCGACTCGCTCGCATCTATCCCGACAATGTCACAGCCCGCAGGAAGGTGCGAGGCGAGAGCAACGAGATCCGTTCCCACGCCGCAGCCGGCATCGAGCACCAGCGAGGGGTTCGTGTCCGCAAGGATCCGGAAGCTCTCTTCCTTGACGTTCTGGAAGAACGGGATGCCGGTGATCAGGTCGAGGCACCGGTGGCAGGCACCCGTATCGCCGGAAGTATCCACGTTGCGGAAACCGGTGGCAAGAGACTGGCGGGAGGAAGTGGGCGGCGTCATGAGAAGCGGGTGTTGAATACCTTTCTTTTCAACGGCGAAGGATGTAAGGGTTTTTCTTCGGGCCGGGGAGGCCGGACCGGGGCTATGGGGGGGTCGGACGGTGTACATCTTTTTACGGAATCCGGAGGGAAGTGAGAAAGTTTCCCCGGTAAATTCAGATTTGTTGTTAATGCGGCATGGGTAAAAACAGGAAGTACACCGCCCGACCCCCTCAAACGGTTCCCAATTTTCAGGAAAGATCGTGTAACATACGTCGGTAATGTTTAGGATACCGATGCGGGCAGGTGACGGGAGTCGGGCGGTGTACTTGTGAAAAATGATCGCCCCCCTTGCGCCAGCCCTGCCCCCACAGGGGGCGGGGGCGAAGGCGATGCCTCGGTATTACCTGATAGCGCGTTTACAGGTAATGCGGAGGAATCGCAAACGGGGGTTGCCCACGCGGCGGGGGCAGAGCCCCCAAGAGCGTCATAAGAAAGAAATCCAAATCGTCGCTATTTGTTAGGCATTATGATTTTTACAATGGCCTCACTTGCGATTTCGACGATAAGATCTCGAAGCATCGTTTGTGCCTCTCCCCGAAGCTTTGTTAATGCGGTTCGAATTTTGTAGGCAGCCGGTTTTGCATCGGGTGTGTCTTTGGCTATATCATTAATTGCATTTTTCAGGTCGTCTCTTTCTGATGACGGCAATTCATCCAATTGATCAATAATTTTTCTTGCGGCTCGAATATGAAGTTCGGTCCAAGGGTAGGGTTTGCCACAATTATGGCAATACTTTGGGATTGGAAATTCTCTATGAGCTGCAGATGCGATATGAAGATGATATGCACCTTGAATCGGCTCTTTACACGACTCACAATTTGTAATTGTAATCTCACCACATTTTTGACAAAATTTTTTATTGTGTTGCGGATATGAGCTGGAATATTCAGTGATTAAATGGCCATTTTTGCAGATTTGTGCAGTATTATAACCATTATCAATGGACATATACCCCCCATTCACATCTTGATCTGCGCCAGCGCATCGTACGCGATCTTCCGGAAGAGCGACGGGTCGATCGTGGGGTACTGCTCTTTTGCTTTCAGGATGTCCGGTGTCGGCTCCTTAGCATAAGCATCGACCCGGTCCAGCGTGTGCTTCGCCGTATCGAGAACCCACTGGTCCCTTGTTTCCTTGTCCACGACATTGATCGACTCAACCCGGACCGAGACGAGCGGTGCACTTGCCGGGTCTTTCTGGTAGATGGAGGCTTTACCGATCACCGCAACGAACTGCGGAGGCTCGATCTTCGCCAGCTGCTGCATTGCCTCCGGCTGGTAACTGCCGGCCATCACAAAGAATGTTCCGGTGGGGTCGACCACGCGGCCCCGGTAGAACATATTCTGTTCGCCCTGCCGGGTCTTCTCGGTCAGGGTACCGACAATGAAGATCCGGTTCGAGCGCTGGCCGCTCGGCAGCAGGACGAACGTCGGGCTCTTCTCGTCCTCGCCGTCCTTGAACTGGTACCGGCACTCGCGCAGCTCGGCAGCAAAGACCCGTCGTGCCGGCTCGCGCTCGAACTGGCCTTCCCGGCGGGACATGTCGCGGGGGTTCGCGCTCATGATGGTGCCCCCCCGGCACGGTTGAGCAACGCAGTGTGTTCCGACGATGCGAACGCCACCCTTTCGCACTTGTTAACCAGCAGACGGCCATCGATCTCCCGGCCGTGGCAGGTGATGTACCGGCCGAGCACTGCGTCCCGCATCTGGAGGAAGACCTCGTCCATCCCGAGCGGGTTGTTCTCCGCGATCTCCTGCGCCTTGGCAAGCGAGATCCCGGTCAGCGCCTCCACCATGTCGCGCTGGATCAGGACATTGTGGGTCTTCTCCCCGTCGTCGAGCCAGCCCTTGATCCGGAGGTCGTACACGAATTTCGGCTGGATCTCGTGGACCGGGCAGTAGTTCTGGCGCGAGAGGGCACGGTTGCAACCCTCTACCGGGCAGCGCTTGATGATACCGGAGCCCGGCGCGATATGGACGATGGCGCCGGTGAAGGAGGTCTCCCCGCCGCTCACCGCAATCTCGCCCTCCTCCTGCAGGATGGTTGCCGCGTTCAGGTTCAGCGAGAGCCGGCCGTTGAACTCGTCCACCTGCGCATAGAAAATATTGTACACCGCACCGGGCACGAGTTTCTTCTTGCCCGGCTCCTTCCAGATCACGAACTTGATGGTGCCGGTCTCGTCACCCAGCAGGCCGGACTGGAGCATCCGCTCGTGGTTTGCTTCCCACTCCTGCACGAACTTGGCCCGCACCCCGCCGATACCGGGGCGCAGGTCCTTGATTGGGATGGGTGTCGGGATGAGCGACCGGTCCTCCGTGATCTCTTTAATGGTCGTTCCGGAATGAACCTTGAGGTTGGCAACGCCCTTGTACTCGTCCACGACAGCCGATTCAATGCGGTACCACGAGCCTTCGGCCATGGCAGGGGCATTGGACTTAGCCCAGACAACGAACCGGATCGCCCCGGACTCGTCAGCGATGATCCCGCTCTGGGCAATCGATGCCGATGCCGGTGCCGAGAGTGCCACGATCTTTCCTTCAATGGTCACCCATTCACCGGGCACTCCTTCGGCGATCTTCTTCTCCTGTGTGCCGCCGCCCGATCCGCCGGCCCCGGCGCTCCCTCCGGATCCCGGTGCAGGGAGGTTGTACTCCTTCGCCAGCTCGCTTGTCACGCTGCGCTCCGCCTCTGAGGGCTGGACACCGAATTCGTCCACGAGCCTTTTGAGCTTGCCTTCGATCTTCTTTACATCAGGCGTCTGTCCGCCCTGGGCAAATTTTCGGGAGATTCTGTTTGCTGCTTCGGAATAATCCATTTTCATACATCTCCAGTTATAAAATTCAAAATGCTGTGAAGATAAGTATGTCACCATGCGTAGTGAAAGTGTTGCTTTGGATCGCGCCTCTCCCGGTAAACGGGTCGTGTAGTATCGCGAGGTTTATCTCACGCAAGAGCTGAACTTAGAGATACTATGTCTGAGATAACCGCTGACAGCACGATCTACGAGCTCCTCAAGGCGAAGCCCGAGGCAACCGAGGCCCTCTTCAAGTTCGGCATGGGCTGTGTCGGGTGCGCCATCGCCCGCGGCGAGACCATCCGGCAGGCAGCCGAGGCACACGGCATCCCGCTCCCCGAGCTCCTCAACGCGCTTGGCATCAAAGAGTGATTGAGATCACTCTTCTCATCGTGCGGTAAACCACACGAAATAAAAGAGTGAGCCCACTCTTTTAGTCGGGCAATAAAAGCGCCCGAGTCTTAAGGAATAAAAACAGTTGTTCCTTTTCAGCAGATCATTTTTTCTGCTTCTGCTTTTCCGAGTATTGCATCAGTTCTTCGCGTGATGCATTCGGGTATTTCCTGAAATACGATGCAACGGCCGGCTCATGCAGGAGCGTGCAGGCTGCACAGTTCCAGACCTTCCCTCCATTCGAACCTTTCACCCACTGCCCGAGACTCTCGTCCTTACACGGGTAGAAGGGGCAGTAGCAGAAGTCGCAGGCCTGTCCTTCGAAATGGCAGGGATAGTAGGGGCACTCCTTCCCGGGCTTCCACTCCGCCCAGTGGCCGCCCTGGAACCGGCTGTAGATGAAGAACGCCGGCCGGCCGGACTGGATGCCGGCATCGTGGCGCCGGAGTGCCTCCGGGATACCATAAAGGACAGCCTCCCGGACCCGCATGCCGGCCGGTGTGATGCGGCCGGCAAACCGGTGTCCCGCCCCTCCCTCTGACGCCGCAATCACTGCATCGGTGGGCGTGCCGGTTGCCGGGAGATCGAGCCCGAGCAGCGCCTCGGCCTTTGCCTCGGCCGCGACCATAATGGTCTCAAGCAGGGCAGAGTCCTCCATCCCTTCGCTGCTGCAGACGATGATGTTGATCGTGCCGGCCGTTGCCGGGGGCTCGCGGCGTATGCCGGCGGTGACAAAGACCGTGATGAAGTCGTACTGGAGGATACAGGCCTGCTGCACGGGGACAGAGGTCAGGAGGCCGAAGAGGTCGGATCCAATCCCCTCTGCGGCAGCGATCCGTTCTATCTCCTTTTCCGCGTCATCGTGGCGCCAGTCTGGAGGTACGGTGTGGCTGATGAGAGAAGAGACCGAGCGGATGCCCCCGAGAATCCCGGTGCTGGCGGCGCGGAACGACCCGCGGATGAAAAGCGTGGACGCATCGAGGTAATATCTCATGCAACAGAATAGCGGGTGCGATCCTTGAGTTCCTGCTGCTTACCGGCATTCCAGCCGGAGACATCCTGCAGGTATCCCGTGACCCTGCTGATCTGGGTGACATCATGGGAGCCGCACTCGGGACAGACCGCCTGGCCGCAGAGCGGGCAGTACTCGATGCCCGCAATCACTTCATGAGTGCAGTTGCAGTGGTCGAGGGGGCACATGAGCTCGAGGTGTGTCTCGCCGCAGTTCGGACACGGATTCTCCTCGACAATGAGGTGGCAGGTGTGGCACTTGTATTTACGGTCATGCTCGGGAATGTCGGATAGTGTCTTGTAGTGCTCTGCCAGTTTGCGTTGTTCTGCGGTCCAATCCATAGTATAACATCTCACAGGTCCTTAATAAATATTTAGAACAAGCAGGTTCGACCAATGGCCGATCCCCGCTTTAAATAGCGCTCATATCCGGATTTGGGAAAATTTTGAGGATATTAATAAATCTTTACGCGTTTCTGACCGCAGAAAATTCCATTATCGCGGTTACCGGGTCCTTTGCCTCGTAAATCGCCCGCCCCACGATGATGCCGTCAACAAGCTTCGCGACGGTGGCTGCATCCCCCCCTTGTGCACCAACGCCCGGGGAGAGGATCTTCCGTTTGCCAACGATTTCACGCAGGATTTTTACGCGCTCCGGGCGCGTTGCCGGGGCGATGATCCCATCCGCGCCGCACTCCACGGCAAGCGCGGCGATCTTCTCGGCGGTCCCGCCATGGAAGAATGCAGTCGCGCCCGGGTGGCTCATCTCCGCGACAACGAAACAGGCTCCCCCATAATCGGCGGTAACACTCACGCACGCCTTGATTGCGTCGGCACCGGTGAACCCGTGGCAGATGATCGAGGAGAAGCCGGCATCGAAGACCTGCTCTGCAATGAGCCGGTTCGTGTTGGGGATGTCAGCGACCTTGAAGTCCGCGATGAGGGGCTTGTCCAGCTCCTCGAGTTCCCCGGCAATCGAGAGGCCGCCTGAGAGAATGAGGGGATAGCCAAGCTTGATGGCGTCAAGGTGCGGGGCGCAGGCTTCCGCGATCTGCAGCGCCTTTTTCTTCTCGGTCACGTCCAGCGCAAGGATGAGTTCGGTCATTTCGCGAGCCTCTCCGTCACCGCGGCGGCAAGGACCGGGAGGGTGATCGTTGCATCGCCGTACACGGTCACAGCCTGTGCGTCCTCGGTGATCTTGCCCCAGGACCGGGCCTCGTCCAGCGTTGCGCCCGAGAGCCCGCCCAGATCCGGCCGATCTCCAGTAAGCTGGATCGCGTACGTAAACCCGTTCGGCGTCATCAGCATGCTCTGGAGGATGAAGTTCTTGGGCACGCCGCCGCCCACGAGCATGGCGCCGGCCTTTGTTGCCGTGAAGCACCGGTCCATCAGCGACTGCATGTCGGCGAACGCATCGACCGTGACCTTGTTGGTCTGACTAAAGAGCCAGTACTGGAGGCCGATCATCGAGTCCTGCACGGCCGGGTTATACACCGGGATCTTATTTCTCGCTGCCGTGTGGAGGATACCGGATTTTGTATGGTTTCCGATGTGTTCCAGAAGGCCCGAGATGGAGATGGTGGATTTTGGTTCGAGTTCTGAGAAGACACCCTGCATGAACTCCTCAAAGTGCTCGAAGGCGTCGTTCGGGAGATAGACATCGTAGATCCGGTTGATCTCGTCGTGCCGGAGTTCGATGTCGTTACAGAACGCGGTGCCGTGGAAGTGGTGGCAGCCGATCGCCTCGATGATGTCGTGCGTGAGGTTGGCGCCGGTCGAGACAAGCACGTCGATGTGGCCCGCTTTGATGAGATCGGAAACGATCCCGCCCATGCCCGCGGGAACCATCGCGCCGGCAAGCCCGAAGAACTTCGTTGCCTCGCGGTCTCTCAACATCTGCTCCCAGATATCCGCGGCGCGTGCGAGCGATCCGCCGTTGTAGGCGCCTGCCTCGCTCATCGCCACCACCAGTTCGTTCACCGTCATCTTCGGCTTCACGTGGAGCTGGGTGACCGGCATTTCGCAGGGTTGTGTCATATTGTTTGCACTTCCACTTGTTGCTAAAAGATTGGTGTTCAGTACAGATAACTGTGCTTCAGGGTCGGCCGGCAGGGGTATGCCGGGTTGTGGGGAAGGTATATACCTTTTCACTGTCGTTTTTCCTCTATGCAGGAGATCCGGTTATCCTTACGGAAACGGGCGTTCCCGAGCGAAGGGCGGGCGCGCCTCAATGCAGCCCACCTCCCGGAGCTGGGAATCACCGAAGGGGAACAGGCAGACCTTGTCAACGAGGCGACCGGTGCCAGCGTAACCGTCACGATCGTTGCCGACACTCTCGTCCTCGAGGGGCAGGTGCGCGTGAGTGCAGAAGACCTCACAGCGCTCGGCCTCTCTGAGAACGAGACCGTTCTTGTCAGGAAGTCCCCCCCGCTGGACGAGAAGATCAAAAAAGCCGCCGGGGAAGCTGGTGTCGTTGCCCGGAAAGGCGTTGACTCGCTTGACCGGGCGCTGACAAAGGCCGCAGGCGATGTGAAGGCGGGGGCCGGGAAGGCCACAGAAACGATCGGCACCGCGGCGAAGAAGACTGCCGATGGTGTTAAGGACGTTGCCCGGAAAGTTTCCGGCAAGGACGATCTCTGAACGATCCCATAATGACAGCAGGAAAAAACTGGTGAAACCATGGCATCCGATATGATCATCAGCGACACGATGCTTGCAGGACTGATTGTTGTCCTCGGCATGGTGGTCGTCTACCTTATCATCCGCGAGATACGGATCATGAAGACCTCCAATCGTGCGCTCGAGCTGAGCCTTGAGAAGGACAAGCTTGCGCTCCTCCAGCAGCACGAGGCAAAAAAGGCGTTCCCGTTCACCCGGCTCTCGCCGGAGCAGACCGCGGAGATCCGGCAGGTGCAGGAGGACAATGCCGCAATCGAGACAACGGTCTTTGCAAAAGAGAAACTGCTCGAGGCCCGACTGGCCCGGCTGGAGAGCATCGTGAAGGCAAAGAAGCTCGACAACCTCCTCACCAATGCGGAGGAGCAGGAGAAGAAGGTGAAGTGAGATGAACAGCGCAGTATTCCACGCACCGGAACAGGACCTGACGAGCGGATCATTCTGGGACGAGCTCTCGCAGGTCCCCGCAACCATCGGCTCCCGGCTCCCGACCCTTGACCGGTCGCTTGACGCCTACTTCGACCGGCACTTTGCAGCCATCATCGAGGAATGGGACCTTGTGACCGGAAGTGATCTCAAAAACCTCGAAAACCGGCTGGACCGGGTGGGCAGCGAGATCACCCGTCTCTATGAAGGAAAAATGGCCCTTGAGTCGCGGGCCCAGGAGCTCGACCGGCTCGTCTCATCCCTGGAGCGGTCGAAATGATCGGCATGGACTCGTACCTCAATGCCTACGTGGACCGGCGGATGAAGTATCTTGTCGAAGAGTACGACCTCACCACGCAGGGCGAGCTTGCGGATTTCACGGCCCGGCTGGCGTCAATCGAGCGGGAGATCCCGGCACTCGCATCCTTTGAAAAGGAAGCAGCAGACAAACTTTCAGCGCTCGAGGCCCGGGCAGCGGCCCTGAAGGGGAGGCGGTGACATGGACCTTTTGACGTTCCTTGTCCTTGTCCTCATCCTTGTCGTGGTCCTCTTCATTGTGTACTGGTTCTTCCACGGCGCAAAAGGCAATATCTCGCTCTCCCGCCCGGTGGAAAGCCGGGTGGACGAGTACCTGGACCGCAGGTTCCAGGAGATGATCGCGGAATGGGAGCTGGTCCCCGGCCCGCAGCTCCGGCGGTTCACGGAAGAGCGCTCCCGCGATCTTGCACAGGAGGAGGCCCGGCTCAATGAGCTGAAACAGTTCGAATCCGGTATGCGGACAACGCTCTCATCCCTGGAGGCACGGCTTGACACTCTGGAAAAGGAACTCGAAGGCAGTGCAGCAAAAAAGTAGCGCACCCTCCGAAAAATTCCGCGAGCTGAAAAAAGAGATCGCGGTGATGCGCAAGCAGGGAGAGCCGCCCGTAAAAGACCCCCACACCTTTGCCCAGTACATGTGCGATCTCTGCACAACGCCGCACCCGGTCTCGGGGCTCCGTCAGTGCGCCCTCTGCGGCCGCTGGGCCTGCGATGCCTGCTGGAAGGATGAATATTACACGTGCAAGTCCTGTGCCGGGCTCATAAAAATCCACTCCCTGATGGGAAAGGAATAACTCGATCTTCCCGGCCCCTTTTTTCACCTCACGAATCCGCAGGCCGGACCCGGATCTCCATCTCCGCGATCTGACGGTATACCTTCGCGGTCACGCCCGCCGTCCACCGGTCGAAGACGAGTGACTGGAAGGGTTGCCAGATCGTGACCCAGCAGAAGATCACGAGCACGTTCTCGATCACTTCTATGAGCGGATCGCCCCGGAACTGTGAACAGGCAGCGATACCCAAAAACGAGGGGACGCAGACCGCGATGGTGAGCCGGATCTCCCGGAGGCCGGCCCTCTGGGTAAGCCGCATGCTCCGCTGCATCTCGTCTGCCCGGATCCGGAAGTGGGACCGGACTGCCGAGACAATGGATCTGTCACGGCCTGGTGCGAGATCGGACGCGGGGAGGGTGATCTCAATGGAATTGCGCAGCTCGCGGCGGGAACCTTTCGCCTTGTCGACCACGGAACGGAAGATTTGGCCCTCGGCCCGGTCCGTCAGTTCCCGGTAATCCTCTGGAGAAGGATCGTCAGCATCATACAGGTGGGCGATGGTCCGAAAGGCAATACGGGCTTCTGGTGCGTTTTCTCCTGGTATCTCCGGCATGGCAGGTCACTGAAACGGTTTGTTTCTCACGAGGATTGTGCGTGCCGGTGGGATAACCGTTTCTTTGTAACGGGGAGTTTTTATATAGGGACGCAGAGGGAGACAAACCGCAGAGAACCGGCAGATAAAGAAGAAGGTCAGTCGGCCTGGATATCCTCGATGAGCTTCCGGATATCGAGCCAGATGATCAGTTCGTTTGTCTCCTTGTTGTTGACCTTCACCTTCTTCTTGATGATGCCAAGGATAGCGGTGTCCTCATTGTTCATGGCCCCTAAGGCATAGTCCACCTGCGTGGTTTCGAACGTGGAGACAGAGGTGACATCGTCAACATGGATGCCGGTCTTTATGCGGGTGACGGTGTTGTCCAGCACGATGATCCGCGAGTTCTCAGGAACTCCCCCGGGATCTTCGCTGAGGCTGAGCCGTTTCCGCAGGTCGATGATGGTCGTGATCTCGCCGCGGAGGTCCATGATCCCCTTGATATAGGGTGGGACATTGGGGAGCTTTGTTATGGTCGTATACTCGACCACCTCTTTGACATCGAAGAGATCGATCGCAAACTGCTCGTTCCCGAGCGTGAAGATAACGACATCGAAGGTCTTTGCCTGCGTTGCGGTGGCGTTTCCCCTCCTGCCCGCTGCCGCGTTCTTTTCCGGGGCGGGAACCGGTGCGGGCTCCTTTTGTGCCGGGGCTGCCGGCGTCTCGGCAACCGGTGCACTCACGGGTTCCGGTACAGCAGGGATTTTTGGTGCGTCCACCGCTTCCGTTTCTTGTTGCGGCTCCGGTACTACTGGCGATTCCTGCGCAGGTGCCGAACTCTTGTCCCCCTTCTTTTTCGCTGGTCTCTTTGCTGCCATGACCACACCTCCGATCAGGTAACTCTGCAATTACAGTGATTCCCTTGTTGTCATGGAAGCACTTTAACTGTTGTGCCGCGGGAACTGTCTCGCGGCGAAGAATAACGGCAGAATGACGGCATGCTTATGGAGCAAAAGTACTTCCCTCCGCCAATTCCCCCGGCTTCGCCACATGCTTATCGCGATCCAGATCCATTATTTACTAACATGGCTGGACTGGCGGCATCGGACAGAATGGTACAGGATGCCCTCTCCCCTGGTGGGGCAGCCCTGCTCTCGGACTTGGAGTCCTCCCGCGATCGCATTGCCCGCAGGCTCGTCAGTGACTCGCACGCGATTGCCGATCACGACCTCAACTACCTCACCGTTTCGTCCCTCCTGCAGGCCCTCTTCCTGAACGCCGGCCAGGCATGCGGATTCACTGAGCCCGGGACACTCGCGGCTCTTGCGGGCTGCGACAGGATTGCACAACGCATGGGGCGTGCCTGCTTTGACGCCGGTCTTGATCCGGAACGGTTCTTTGAAACCGGGCCTGCGGGCTCCCGTGCGTTGCCCATGGTCCACGATGAACCGCTCCGTGATGCCATCGGCAGGCTGGACGCCGCGTCCCTTACCGCAATGGGGACGGGACACCCTCCTGAAGATCTTGCAGCCGTCCTCGAACATTTCGTTGCGATCCGGCTGCAGGTGGGTGAAGGCTACCGGGTTGTCAGGGCCGGGAAATCTGCACTGCTCTACACGGGGTGCGTCGATGTCCCTCCGCAGGAAAGTGTTGAACGCGTTGTAACAAGTGCTGTTCGTGATGCAGGTGGGAGCTCTCCGGCAGCGATGCGGGAGGTCCGGGTCCTTGATATGGCATGCGGGGCCGGGCTCTTCCTTCTTGCATTGTTTCGCAGCCTTGTCAAAAAAAAACAGGGCCGGAACAACGGGGCACTGACATGCCCGGAGCTGCTGGAGACCCTCGGGACATCCATCTTCGGCACCGATATCGACCCGGAATCCGTGAGCGCAGCCCGGTTTGTCCTGCTGCTTGCATTCATTGAGGAGTGCCGGAAGTCCGGCCCTGCAGTACCCGGCCCGGATCAGATCAGGGCCGCCTGTACTGTCCTTACGGAAACAATCCGGTGCGGAAATTCGCTGATTGCCCCGGACTATTTTTCCCAAAAGCCGGTCTTTCCGTTTAATGCGGAGGAACGCCGGCGCGTAAACGCATTCGACTGGCGGGCTGAGTACCCGGACGTCATGGCACAGGGCGGGTTCGATGCAGTGATCGGCGCCCCGCCACCGTACCGGCCATTCGCGGTCAAGGCACGCGAGGAGTATTTCCAGACGCACTATGATTCGTATGCGGCTTCTGCCGGCCTGTACGGGTACTTTATCGAACGCGGGCTCTCGCTCCTCCGGCCCGGCGGGAAGATCGTTTTCCTTATCCCAGGGGCATTTTTGCGTTCGGAACCTGCACGGCCGCTCCGGCGCCTGCTGCTCTCGCGGCAGATACGGCAGATCGCCAACACCGGAAGGATGCGGGCATTACCGGAAGGGGACATCCCCGTGTATCTCCTTATGCTGAAAAACCAACCGGTTTTGGAGCCTTTTATCGTCTCTCCGGATATTTTTTCGGGCCGGAACGATTTCCGGCTCGACCAGCAGTTGCTGGATGATGGCGGCTGGAGGCTGGAGGACACCCGCACGGTGAAGATCCTGGAAAAGGTCCGGGCGCAGGGGACGCTTCTTGAAGAGTATGTTATGGGGGAGATCGGGATGGGGACGCATGCTGTCGAAAGCAATCCCCTGGTCGTGGACCGGCAGACACGGAACCGGCTGACAAAAAATGCATGGTGGGCCCGGCGCTTTTTCCTTCCCCTTCTCTGCCCGGCAGATATCCGGCGTTATGTTCCGGAAAAACCGTCGCGGTTCGTGATCACCGGGACGGGCAGCAGGAAGTTTGGGAAATGCCGGGCACTGGCAGAGTACCTTGAGGGGGGTCAGGACCGTGCGGATATAAACTCCGGCCAGGGAATTCCGCATGATGGGGCAGGACGTGCAGAGAAAAATATTGAGGAATATTTCCTTCCGGAAAAACCAATGCGAAAAATTATTTTTGCGCTCCATCAGCACAGCCCGGTATTCAGTCTCGATCAGAACGGTACGTACGCTATGGCAAGTACGGTGTCTGCAATTCTCCGGAATGATCCGTATCTCGTGGCGATCCTGAACTCAACGCTCGGCCGGTTCATCATCTGGCACATCTGCCCGTACACGGACCGTGGGTATCACATGAGCCCGGCAGCACTCGGAAAATTTCCGGTCATCGTACCGGATCTTGAAAAATTTTCTGACAAAAAAATGTACGAAAAGATCCTGTTGCTGGTCTCGCAGATGATCTCGCTGTGCGAGTATCTCCCCAAAACCAAAACCGACCAGGAGCGCCGGCTCGTCCAGCAGGAGCTCGATGCAACGGACGTCCGGATCGATGCGCTGGTGTACGAGCTGTATGGGCTGATACCGGAGGAGATTGCGGTAGTTGAAGCCAGTGCTCAGGCATAATGGGGGCTTCCAGCCCCTCCTGTGGTAAAAGTTCAACACTTCTTTTTAACCTGACCCCCTCTAAAACGGTCACAGAAGCCGCCGGACACGGGATTTTTTTGACCCTCCTGAAATACGTCCAAAAATAGGGGGCGCCGGACGCCCGCTAATTTGCAGGTAGAAGTGGGGTTATTATCGCCGCATTTTAAGAAAGAAGCCCAAAGCGGGCGTATCTCCATCGGCGTGGACCACATTTCCACTCCACAAAAAAGTGAGCTTCGTCCTTTTACCAATCCGGGCATTTTACGGGCTTTTTCGAGAGACTCTTTTCCGGAGTTCCCTTTTCCCGGGAAGATCCCCGGGGGCTATCAGGGGGATGGGGATATCCGGCAGGGGGATGTCCACCCGGTACGGGGCTTTCTTCCAGTACGCTTCCCGGTAGTGCGGGTTCCGGTACCCGTCCCGCGTGTTCTCCTGGATCTCCGCGGTTGCGGCCGGCATGATGAGGAATCGCCGGTACATCCGCTCGTTCTGCGTCCGGAGCCAGAGCTCGCGGAACATGTATGGGGGAAGGGGGAGCGACCGGACTTCAACAACCTCATCCGGGTACTTGTCTTCAATCCTGCAATCGTCCGCGATACCGTACCGGACTTTCATCATCTTTACAGCAATCGTCACGGCTTCCCGCCACATGAATCCCTCGAACGGGAGGAGCGTGCTGGTGTTCTCCGCCCAGTAGTATCCCATCCGCTCTGCAAGATCTTTTCCTTCGCCTCTCAGGTCTGGCGCCCTCCGTCCTTTCACAGCCTCAGTCTCCGCTCATTGCACAAGAAAAATTTTTTGCAATATATTTCTCTAAGTGAATGAGTCGGAAGATGATACCTTTTCCGTTCTGGTTATTTCGGTCTCACCGGCGGATCCCCGGAACAGGGCCGAACCTGAGTCGTGCGGTACTTATTTCCCGCCCGGGAAGATCCGCCACATCTCCTTTGGCACCGTGATCTCGAACCGGGCGCCGACACCCACGTATCCCGTCTCGCGGATCGTCATGCCGGTGGTTGCTAAAATCTCCCGGACAAGGAAGAGGCCAAAGCCGGTGTTCTTCCCGTACCCTTTCTCAAAGATCTTCTCCTTCTCTTCCGGCACAACGCCAATCCCGTCATCTTCAACATAGATGACAAGACCGTCAGGCGCTCGTTCGCACCGGACGCCAATCGTAGTCACATGATCCCCGTGACGGATCGAGTTCTCAAACAGGTTGTAGAAGACGCGCTCGATCATCGGGTCGGCGAAGACCTCGATAGCCCGGCAGAGGTTGGAGAAAGAAACACCAGGCCGTGCCGTCCTCTCGACAATCTCTTCAAGCCGGAACCACCCGGGGGTCTTCACACCCAGCTCCTGGTAGGCCTTGGTGAACTCGATCTGGCGGGCGATCAGATCAGTAGCGGCCTCGATCTTCTGCAGGAAATCAAAAACAACCGGATCCGGGTTGCTCAGCTCCGCGAGCTGGGCGTACCCCCGCAGCGCTGTCAGCTGGTTTGCGACATCGTGGCGCGTGATGCTGTTCAAGAGGCCGAGCTTCTTGTTCGTGTCCTCGATGGCCTGCTCCATGGCCTTGCGCTCCGTGATGTCCCGGATAATCCCCTCGGTCCCCGCGAAACTGCCGTCCTCTCCCCGGATTGCCTGCATATTGATCGAGACCCAGAGGGTAGTACTGTCCATGCGCAGCATCAGCTCAACGACATCAGTAACTTTCCCCTCTTCCTGCAGTCTCCTGATGATCTCCTGCCGCTTTTCAGGGTTGGTATAGAGGGAGATGACCGGAATCCCGCGCATTTCGTCCGGGGAAGCGTACCCGAACATGCGGGCTGCCGACGGGTTCACCATCGCGATCTTCCCTTCATTGTCCGTACGGATGTAGGCATCCTGCATGGTGTCGAGGATCCGGCGGTACTCCATCTCGCTCTCGCGCCGTGCCCGCTCCGCCCGTTTCCGTTCGGTGATGTCCCAGACAAAGACGAGGGCGCCGTCTTTTCCCATGTACCGGAACGGGACCGCGGAGACTTCGACCTCGACCTCCGTGCCGTCAAGCCGGACATACACCTCCTCAAGCGTGGATGCCGCGACCTTCTCGTTATAGAGCCCGTTGACCCGGTTTTTAATTGCCTCGTGGAATCGCGGGTGAATCCGGTCAAGGAATGGTGTCCCGACGAGCGGGTTGCCGGAAGTTACGCCAAGGAGCCTGAGCGCCGCCGGGTTCAGGTACACGAATTTCCAGTCAGCCCCGATATAGATGGCTTCGGGAGCCCCCTCGATGACACGGCGGAATGTCTCCTCGCTCTCCTGCAGGGCAGCCTCCGCTAACTTCCGGTCCGTTATGTCAGTCATCAGGCTGAGTATGCCCGGCTTTTCCTGCCAGGTTATTCCCGTTGTGGAGTTCGAGACCCAGACCGGCCGGCCTCCGGCACCGGTGATCCGGAAATCGTACGTCTGCGGTGCGGACACGCCGGCAATCCGTTTTGCGTGGATGTCTCTGAGGAGGTTCCGGTCTTCAGGCCAGATGAAGTCCATGAACATCTGGCCTTCGATTGCCGATACCGGCTTTCCCAGCATTTCAGCCCCGCTCCGGTTGACAAAAACGATCTTCCAGTCCTGTACGATAGCGATGGTCTCGTGGGCATTCTCGACAAGGGTGCGGTATTTCTCCTCGCTCTCGCGGAGCGCCTGTTCTGCCATCTTCCTGCGGGTGACATCGCGATCCGCTCCCCGGAATCCGGTCAGGGTGCCGTCACTGCCAAAGACCGGGATGCTGTTACTCTCCAGGTAGTGCCAGGATCCGTTCTTATCCCGCCACCTCACAACGACATTGTGCCACCCCTTTTTCTTGAAGACCGATGACCGGAGCAGGTCCTTCACCATGGCCTGATCGTCCGGGTGTATCAGATCAAACAGGTCTATCTGCCGGATCTCCTCCATTGAATAGCCTATAATCGTGGCTATTACCGGATTCGAAAAGGTATGCCGCCCTTTAATGTCCATCTCCCAGATCCATTCGGTCGTGGTCTCCACAATGTTCCGGAACCGCTCCTCGCTCTCGCGGAGTGCCTCCTCGCTCCGCTTGTAGTCGGTAATGTCCTCATATGTCCCCAGGACTCCGACAACATTCCCCTCCTTGTCACGGAGCGGGACCTTGCTTGTACGGAGCCATGCTTTGCTTCCATCCGGCCGTACCTGGGGCTCTTCATAGTTGATCCTTCCTTCTCCCGTCGTCATCACCTGCCTGTCGTCGGCCTGGTAGAGTTCCGCGGTTTCCCGGAAGGAATTATCGTAATCGGTCTTCCCGATAAGTTCGGATGGATCGGAGAGACCGGCATCCTCCGCAAGCGATTTGTTGCAGCCGAGGAATACCGAGTTTGTATCTTTCCAGAAGACGCGCTGGGGGATGGTGTCAAGGACCGTCTGCAGCATCTGCCGGGAGTCAAAGAGCGCGTCTTCGGTCCTTTTCTGCTCGGAAATGTCCCGCATGAGAACCATGATGGAAGGGAGGCCCTGGAAATTGACCGGCTTTGCCGCGATCTCCACGGTGAGAACCTCCCCGTCAACGGCAATAATGTGCTTTTCCTGCAGGGGGAACGTTACCCGGTCTCCGGCCATTCTTCTCACGGAGTCCAGTGTTCGTGCCTTGTCCTCCGGGCTGATAAACGCGAGGATATCTTTCCCGATGATATCCTCGGGGCATTGTGCCTTCACCATGCGGACTGCTTCCGGATTTGCGTACACGTTCTTCCCGTTGTGATGAACGACAATGGCAACCGGGGCAAGTTCGATGAGCGACCGGTAATTCTCCTCGCTCTCCCTGAGTGCTTCTTCCGCCTTCTTCTGGGTGGATATATCACGGAAGGTCACGTACGTTGCCGGCCTTCCCTGCCACGTACAGGGCGTTGTCGCAACATCGACATGCATGATGCTTCCGTCAGCCCGCACGAACCGCTCGTGGATGAGTTCCAGGGACTGCTCCGGAGAAACCCGGATGCGTTCTGCAATCAGCGCACGGTCATCGGGGTGGATGATTTCAATGGCCGGCCTGCCGATGAGACCCGCGGGGTCGGACAGCCCCATCATCCGGACACCCGTCTGGTTGACAAAGACAAGCTTCCCGCCCTGGTGAATGGCAATCCCGTCGAAGGATGAGTCAACGAGCGTCCGGTACCGTTCCTCGCTCTCGACAAGGATCTGCTCGGTGCGTTTCCGGTCGGTGATGTCACGCCCGTGGAACAGGAGCCCCTGGATCCCTTTGATATCCGGCAGGAACGTCATGGTTCCTTCAAGGAAGACGATCGCACCGCGGCTTGTGCGTAACCGGAACGGGGTGACAACGATTGCTTCACGGGGTTTTTCCAGGGCGGCTTTCCCGCTATTCACCAGAATCTCCACATCCTCCGGCAGCACCCCGAAGACCTCGTCAACATCGAGATAATTCTTCCCCAGCATCTCCTCTGCGCTTCGTCCGGTGATCCGCTGGATAGACGGGCTGATGTAGGTGTACCGCCCGGTTATGTCAGCAATGGTTGTCAGGTCAGGGACATTTTCCGTGAACGCCCGGAACCGCTCCTCGGACTCCCGCAGGGCCTCCTGCTTTGCGGTCAGTTCGTCAAGCTGCTGGCGGAGTTCCTCCTCGTTTGCCGTGATCTGCTCGTAGGATGCCTGGAGTTCGTCACTCTTCTTGACCAGTTCCCGCTCCGCATGTTTCCGCTGGACGGCGTACCGGATCTTGTTGGCGAGTTCGGCAAACTGTGCTTTCGGGTCACCACCTTTCTGGATATAGAAATCAGCGCCGTTGTTGAGCGCCTCGATCACGATCTCTTCCCGGCCCCGGCCCGTAAAGAGGAGGAACGGGATCTCGGGCGCCTTTCTCCGGATCTCTTTTAAGAAGGCAATCCCGTTCATCTCCGGCATCTGGTAATCGGAAAGGATGGCATCGAACGAGAGGATCCCCGGGTCGGCCAGCATCTCTTCTGCTGAAGTTGCGGTCCGGACCTGGAACTCTCCTGACTGCTCCAGGTAGATCTTTGCCAGTTCCAGAAGATCGGGCTCATCATCGACGTAGAGAATTGATATCATGGGGCAGGTACCGGTCTGTTCGTGATCTACAGAACAATATGATCATATAAAAAGATCGTGTCCGCCCGACATATCCTCAGGATGGATACTCTCCCTGCTCCGGGATGGATTCATTTGGAAACAACTATGGTATCCGGCACCCCCGGACTGCTATGAAGAAGTGCCCGGTGTGCGGGGCGAACATACCTTACCGTGATAATTACTGTTATGCCTGTGACCGCACGTTCGGGGATCCGGAAGCCCGGGACACGGACCCTCCCCGCCTCGACCTCTCGAAGGAAGAGTGGAGAAAACCGTGGGCGGCAGCTGTCCTCTCTGCAGCTGGCATTGGCCTTGGGCAGTTCTACAACGGCGAGACCGCCAAAGGAGTTCTCTTCCTCGCAGTTGTCCTCGGGGCACCGTTTATACTTCCTGTCTTCACGCCCTTCAACCCGGTATTTGTTATGGCAGTGTTCTGGGCAGCAGCCGTTGCGGATGCCTGGCTCTCCGCGGGAAAGATCAACCAGTTGCAGAAAAAGTTCGTAAAAAAGAGTCCCTTTTTCTGGCCGGAAGTTGCCTGCATAATCATTGCCTGCTGTATGCTCCTGCTGGTTGCCCTTGCGCCTAATGCGGCAGCCCACAGCCTTACCCTCACGGGCGCGGCTGTTGCGGATACAAAATACCCGGAATCTGCAACGCCCTTGTACGACTACGCTGTCGCGCTTGCCCCGGATGATGGCGACATCCGGATGAGCAGGGGCCGGTTCCTGTATGCCACCGGCAGGGACACCGAGGCAAAGGCAGACCTCTCAACCCTCATCACAACACGGCCCGGTGAAACCGCCCCGCTTGTTATGACCGGCAATATCCTCTTTGAGAACGGTGAGTATGAGGCATCGCTCCAATATTTCGAGAAAGCCCTGGATCTCGACCGGGAGAGTGCGGCGATCTGGGTGAAAAAAGGCGATGCGAACCTTGCGATTGCGATTGCCGATATGCAGAAGATGCGCCGGCAGTACCGGACACTCACCGCGGGAAACCAAAAGGACGCCCCGGAGTACCCGGCAACGGAGATGGACGCGTTTCGTTCCACGCAGTCCTACCGTGACGCGATGGCGGCCTACAACCAGGCCATCAAGCTCGACCCGCTCATGAGTGTCGAGATCTCTGCCCATGTCCTGGCTGCGACCCAGTCGCTCGTAGAGATGTATGACGGAATCCTGGATGATATCGGGAAGCCAATGCCCTCACCCTCGTGAGCCATTGGGCCCGGCCTGTCCTCATTCCTCTTCCAGCCCGGTGACCCGGGACCGGTATGCTCCTTTCGGGACCGTGATCTCGAAACGTGCTCCCTTCCCCGGCTCACCGGTCTCCCGGATCAGGATGTTTGTTAAAGAGAGGATCTCCCGTGCAAGGAACATTCCAAGGCCGGTGTTCTTGCCAAAGCCGCGCCGGAAGATATGCTCCTTGTCCTCCTGGTCGATTCCCGCCCCGTTGTCCTGCCAGACGATCACGAGGTCATCCCCGGACGTGCGGGTGGTGACATGGATCTCCGTGACGTGTTCCCCGTGACGGATCGAATTGTCGATTAAGTTAAAGAAGACCTTCTCCAGCATCGGGTCGGCCAGGATCTCGATGTCCTGCACGTTCGTCTTCATGGTCACCGATGGCGGGACATGCGGGCGGGGCATGACGGAGTCAAGTGCAATCCACTGCGGTTCGTGGGTGCCGAGGTTCTGGTAGACCCGGGTGAATTCTATCTGGGACTTGATCGCGCTTGTGGCATACCGGATCTTTCTGAGGTGCTCCTCATCATCCGGGTCTTTACACTTCTTCTCCACAATCTTGAGATTCCCGAGAATTACCGTAATCTTGTTTAAGAGGTCATGCCGGGTGATGCTGCCCAGCAGGTTGAGCTGCCGGTTTGCCCGTTTGAGAGCTTCTTCGGCCTTCTTCCTCCTTGTGGTATCATAGGCAACGCCTCGGAACCCGGTCACGCTCCCGTCGATGCCGGTGACCCGTGAAGGACGGATCTCAAGGACCATGTCCCGGCCGTCACGGTGGCGGGCAATGATCTCGAAGGGGAGCAGCGGCCCGGTGGACGTTGATGCTAAAGTGGCTAATGTCCGCAGAAAGATCGGTTGCAGCTGTTTCAGGATAAGTTCCTTGAAATTCTCTCCCACAAGCCCTTCCGGTTCGTACCCCAGGATCTCCTTCACCGTGGGACTGATATAGAGGAATTTCCCATGCGTGTCGATCTCCCAGATCATACCCGGGGATGTCTCAACAAGGGAACGGAACTTCTCCTCGCTCTCCATGAGAGCATTCTCGACCTGTTTTCTCTGGGTGATGTCGCGGATGACCCCGACAACTCCGGCCGGTCTCCGGTTGTTGTCAAATGCAAGGGCGATGATGGTTTCGGTCCAGACCGTGGAACCGTCTTTGCGGTAAAACTCCAGCTCTATTGTGTAGCTGGGAAGACCCACATCCCCCTCCTTCAGGCCCTTTACCCCAGCCTCCCGGGATCTCATGATGATTTCGTAGGATGCCGGTGTAAGAGCATCGGACAGAGGCTGGGTGATGGCCTCTTCCATGCTGAATCCCCGGAGCACCTTGACCGATGGCGAGATGTACGTGAGGCGCATGTCCATATCAGCCGTGAAGATGACGTCATGGACATTCTCCGCCAGGAGCCGGTACCGTGCCTCGCTCTGCCGGACCGCCTCCTCGGCCTGTCTGCGCTCGGTGATGTCCCGGGTAGAGATGAGATCGGCAGCCTGTCCCTCGTACGCGATCACCTTGCCGATACTCTCGACATAGATCTCCGTTCCCCGGCCGGTGATTACCTTATACTGCGCCAGGTAGGCATCGTGGCCTTTTGCCACCTCTGAAAAATCCCGCAGGGCATCCGGTTGCGACTCGGGTGCAACGAACTCCATAACGTTCCGGCCGCAAAGGGCCGGGGTCCCGCCGGGTACTTCCAGCATCTGCGCAATGGCGTTGTTCGCGAAGAGGACATTCCCGTTCAGGTCGGTGATCAGGATCCCCTCAAGAGAGTATTCCACGAGCGAGCGGAACTTCTGTTCGCTCTCCTGCAGGGCCCGGGTCATCTGCATGTTTTTTATCTCCGCTGCAGCTTTCACGGCAATGATCTCCATGATCTCCTGCATGGATGGGGCGGCAGGCAACGGGTTCCTTGAAAGTGCACAGAGAATCCCAAAGACATTCCCCGCAGAATCGCGAAGCGGGGTGCCGGCATAACTCTGCATGCTGAGCTCAACGATGTCCTTTGCACGGGGAAAGAGGCTGACCGCATTGTCAGGATAGTAACAGAACCCTTTCCCCCGGACATCCTCGCAGGGGGTGCCTTCGAGAGTGTACGAGAAGTCCTCGACCCGGTTTCCGTCAAGGACCATGGCAAGGACCCGGACACTCTTCCGGTCGGGAAGGATCTCCCCGACCATGACGCACTCCGTCCCCAGCCAGGAGCTGACGCTCTCGGCAATCTGCCAGAGCGAGTCAAGACCTGTCGTCCCGACCATGCTTTTTACAATCGCCTGGAATGCTGCCTCTTTTGCCCGCTGTTCCGTGATGTCCTCGTCAACACCGCAGTACCCGGCAAAGGCTCCGTTCTCATCAAAGACCGGGGTGCCCCCGGTCCTGAGAAGAACCGGCCTGCCGTCCTTGTGAACATTGAGGTTCTCGAGGTTCCGGAACGGTTCGCGCCCTTCCATGGCTGCAAACACTTCCCGGGTGAGTTTTTCCCGGATGGACGGATCGAAGAGATCGTAGAAATGCATCGTGCCCACGATCTCCTCCGGCTTGTAGCCCAGGATATTCATGACAGCGGGGCTTGAGTAGCGGTAGATGCCCTCGGGATCGACCTCCCAGATCCAGGAGCCGGCATTTGCGCTCACCGCGAGCGACCGCAGTTCATTCTTCCGCAGTTCCCGCTCGGTCTCCTTCTGCCGCGTAATGTCGGTGATGATACCTTCGATTGCAGTTGTCTTTCCCTCAGTATCGGTAACAAGCATGTTCCTCTGGTTGAGCCAGCGGGCCTGTCCTGCACGGTCAATGATCTGGAATTCGTATATCGGCGGAACGCTGCCTGCCATCAGGGCATCCCACTGCATCCGGAAGTATTCCTGCCATGAAGGGTGGATTAGTGTACGGACAAGCCCGGGGTTCTCGTAGAACTCTTCCGGGGTATATCCTGTAAGTGCAAGCGATGCGGGACTGACATATTCATATTTCCCGTCAGGGATTGACATCCGGAAGATGATATCCGGGGCATTGTCGGCGATCCGGCGGAGATTTCTCTCGCTCTCCTGTAAGGCCTCTTCCGCCTTCTTGCGCTCCGTGATGTCTTCAATCGTGGAGAGGATGAGGGGTTTTCCCGCCATCACGATGGAGCGGGCAGAGAAAAGACAAGCCTTGATCTCACCGGATCTGTTCCGGCAGGCAACCAGCATTCCTGAAATATCCTGACCGCTCCGGAAACGTTCGACGAGTTTCTCCCGCTCAACGGTATCCGGGAAGAGTTGCAGTTGATCCGTCGTTTTCCCTATTGCCTCTTCACGCGAGTACCCGGTATTGCGGACGAAGGCATCATTGACATCGATGATGATCCCATCCGTTGCTGAGACAAGGGTATGATCCACGGGGCTGTACTTGAACACCGTGGCGAACTTGTTTTCTGATTCCCGGAGTGCGGCCTCGACCTTCTTGCGGCCGGTGATGTCCCGGACAATCCCCTGGATACAATAGGATCCCCTGATGAGGATCCGGTTCAGGCTTATCTCTGCATCAAAGGGGGTGCGATCGCACCGGAGGTGAGTCCATTCAAAAATCTGGGGGTTGCCGGAGAGAGCAGCATCGATCTTCTCCCGTGCCATCTCCCGGGAGGGCCGCCCGCCCGGCTGGAGTTCCGGGGAAACATCCAGGATGGTGTGGTTGATAAGCTGGTCCCGGGAACAGCCAAACAGCTTTTCGGCGCTGTGGTTGCAGGTGACAAACGTTTTTTGGTCAGCGATGAAGATGGCGTCATTTGCTCCTTCAAACAGTGTCTTATACTGCTCTTCGCTCTCGGCGACCTCCTGCCGGCTTCGTGCAATCTCGTCGTACTGCCCGCGAAGTTCCTCCTGGGCGGCGGCAAGCTGTTCGTACGCCGACCGGATCTCCTCCTCAGCCCTCTTGCGGTCCCCGATCGGCCGGACCGTTACCACGATCCCGTTGATCTCCGGCACGTCCAGCAGGTTGTTTGCCACCGCCTCAACAGAAACATAGTGCCCGTCGGCATGACGGATACGATACTCCGTCGGGGTGTGCTGGTGCCCTTCCTGCATGGCCTCCGCAAGTGCTCTCCGGGCCGGTTCGCGATCGTCGGGATGCAGGTATTCGAACGGCTCCTTTCCCACCATCTCGGAAGGATCGTATCCAAGGATCTTCTTTGTCGAGGGAGTGGTGTAGGAGATCAGCCCGTCCGGGCCGATGATGCGGATCATGTCGGATGAGTTCTGGATAAGGAACCTGAACCCCTTCTCACTCTTCTGCAGATCATTCTCGGCTCGCTTCAACTCCGTAATATCCCTGAGGGATTCGATAGCCCCGACGATCTCGCCCTGCTGGTTATAAAGAGGACTTGCCTTGACCATGATCGTGATAGTCTGGTCGTGAGGGCGGGGGAGCGTTGTCTCGGCAATGAACGTGTCTTTTTCCTGGATGAGGTTTGCATAGCGATCAGGGATGACAGTACCAGGTTGGAAGATCAGGTCGATGAGAACCGGCTGGCGTTTCCCATAGAGCGGGATCGCATATTCGTACTCGCCTTTCCCGATGATCTCTCCCGACAAAACTCCGGTCAGCTTTTCGATCGCCCGGTTCCAGGCTATCACGTGACCGGATTTGTCAATGGCGAACGTAGCATCAGGGAGAAAGTTGATAATATCGGCAAGGCGTTTTTCTGATTCCTGGAGCGATTGCTCGGCATGCCGCCTCTTGACGGCCTGGCGGATCCGGTGCGCGAGTTCTGCGAATTGTGCATTCGGGTCGGCACCTTTCTGCAGGTAGGAGTCCGCACCATTGTTGATGGCCTCGATTACCACCTCTTCACGCCCGCGGCCGGTGAAGAGGATGAACGGGATGTCCCCATACCGCTGGCGCACGGCTTTTAAAAATACAATCCCGTCCATGCCCGGCATCAGGTAGTCGGAGACGACGGCATCAAACGATCCAATGTCCTGTTCAAGTGCTTCCTTTGCGGAAAGCATTGTAGTGACCTTTATATCGCCTCCCATTTCGAGGAAGAGTTTTGTCACTTCAAGAAGGTCCCGTTCATCGTCAACATAGAGGACAGAGATCATTATGCTAACCGTGAGATATTGATGATCTACAGAAGAGTACGAAGATAGAAAAAGATTGCCGTGGTGCCCTGCGTCCTGCATTCCCCCCGCGGGTGTGCCGGGCGCGGTTACCCCGAAGATCCCCGGCACAGGGGCCGGGCAAGGTGCCTGCGTGCTGTTGGCGGCACTTCATACCACCCGGTCTTCAGGGTTCGGGAAATGTCCTGTACCTCCGGTTCCTCTGCCCGGGCCCCGCATTTTTTGCATTTCCAGCCCTTTCCCCTGCCATCGCTGGTCATCCGCTTGTTGCATGTCATGCAGATCGGGGGGCGGACTGTCGTGGCGGTCTCCAGGGCACCCACGTTAATCTTTTCCAGGTTGATACTTCCTTTTTTGTAACTTCCGCACGCAAGGATCTCGTCGCCGGGCCGGAGCTCGCGGATGATCTGGCGGAAGTTCTTGGTGGGTTCGTAGGCCATGCACCGCACCTGGTGAACTCCGTCGCCCATCGTGAACGAGACATGCCCTCCGGTCCCGGTCTTCGGGCAATCCTCAACCGTACCACGGACACGGTACGAGAGGCCTTCCCGGAGGTCAGCGATGTCCGCATTCAGCAGGTGGGCATCGGTGCCCTGGTTTGTCACCCAGATTTGCTCAAGGGCCGGTGGTTCTGACCGGACCATCTGCCGGGCGGCCATCACCCAGTGCGCACTCTCTCCCCGGATCCCAAAGAGGACCGGATCCGGCGTGTGCGGAACGCAGACAACACCATCGTTTACGGTATCGACCGTGTCCCAGGTATGGGGGAATGTCGCGGCTTCGGCATCAAACAGGCTCTGCCGGTCGACAAAACGGGGCGTGCCGAACCGCTCTTCCTTCCGGTATACAAGGATCTCGGAGGTCCGGTCCGGCAACTCACTTGCTACTGCAGCCGTTGCCCCGATGAGCCCGCGCTGGTTTTTCCAGCCATGGTACCGGGCGCCTGATTTCTCCAGAACCGCAACTGCTTCATCAAGGGTACAAAAATCTGTCACGGCTTTCCGGTAGAAGGCCACATTGGGTTTGCCTTCAGTGATAACAAGACCGGGATTGGTGTTCTCGCAGGACTGGTCGGCAAGCTCTTCCACAAGCTCGCAGGCAAGGATGAACGCCCGGTCCGGATCCCCTTTCACATCAAGCATGACCGCGGCATTGCCCCGCGTCTTGAACGTGACATTCGGGTTAAGCCGGACGAGCCGGGCCTCCCGCACCTGCATGTGTTCCTGGATCAGCCTGCGGGCGAGTACGGCCCCGAGGTAGGTCGTGCACATCCCCTGCGGTGAGTCCGTGTCATCAATGCCGATCAGCATGTCTATATTAATATATGGGGGCACTTAATCCATTTGTATCCACATGTCCCAGGACCGCCAGCTTCAGCTGGTCACCAGTGTAATGATCACAGCGGGCTTCGATGTCTCCGAGCGTTTCACGCTCCGCCCGCGGAGTTTCGACCTTATTGCGCGTAATGACGGGACATTGCTTGTCATCAAGGTGGTCTCCCATATCGATTCCGTGAGCGAGGAGGTGTCCTTTGACCTTGAGCTCATCTCCCGGCTCCTGGGCGGGATACCACTTATTGTCGGTGAGCGCGCCCGGGATGCCGAGCTGGAACGGGGGGCGGTGTATGTCCGGTATGGGATCTACGCGATAAGCCCCGCAACACTGTATGATTACTTTGTGGAGAAGATCCCCCCGCTTGTCTATGCATCTCCTGGCGGCCTGTATGTCAATATCAATGGGGATGCGCTCAAGGACCTCCGCGAGAAGCGGAATATGTCGCTTGGCGATCTCGGCACCGTGCTTGGGGTTTCGAGGCGGACCATCAGCAAGTACGAGAGCGGGATGGGGACCACGCTCGATGTGGCGATCCGGATCGAGGAGTTCTTTGATACGGGAGTGGTCGAAGCAATCGACCTGGTCCGGCATGAACCCCCGCCCCCGGCAATGGAGTCGGAGAAGAAGGAGCCCGAAGATCACATCCAGAGTCCGATGGAGTTCCTGCAGCAGATAGGGATCTCGCTCCATACGCTGCACGGTGCACCCTTCCAGGCGCTCCTCACCTTTGACAAGCACACGATCCTCACCGGGTATGGTCCGGCACAGAAAGTGGTTAAGCGGGCTGCCCTGATTGGCAACCTCTCGCAGATCGCAAAGAAGCACGCGATGTGTGTCATCACCGACTCCGCAAAGGAGAAGAAGATCGGCCGGACCCTTGTGATCAGTGAAAAACGCCTCCACCGGGTCGAGGACGGCTTCGAGCTCCTCGACCTGCTCGGCGAATGATTTTTCAACAAACTTTATATAGAACCACAAACCAATTTTAGTGCTAAATCTAGTGCAAAACGTGGTGATTTTACATGTCACAGCAACTTGGAGGACAACCGATTCTTATTCTTAAGGAAGGCAGCACCCGGACCCGCGGTCGCGACGCCCAGGGTATGAACATCACCGCTGCAAAGGCAGTGGCAGCTGCAGTAAGGACCACGCTCGGTCCCAAGGGTATGGACAAGATGCTCGTCGACACCATCGGCGATGTCGTGATCACGAACGACGGTGTCACGATCCTCAAGGAAATGGACATCGAGCACCCGGCCGCAAAGATGATGGTCGAGGTCGCAAAGACCCAGGATGATGAGGTCGGCGACGGAACCACCTCCGCAGTCGTCATCGGCGGTGAACTCTTAAAGAAGGCCGAGGAACTTCTCGAGCAGGACGTCCACCCGACCGTAATCACCCACGGGTACCGCATGGCCGCAGAGAAGGCCCAGGCATTCTTAAAGGATATTGCCATCGATGTCAAGGCAACCGACAAGGCACTCTTAAAGAACATTGCCGGAACCGCAATGACCGGCAAGAGCGCAGAGGCAAGCAAGGAGAAGCTCTGCGACCTCGTTGTCAAGGCAGTCACCATGGTGGCTGACGATGATGGCAGCGTAGACATCGAGAACATCAAGGTCGAGAAGAAGAACGGCGGATCCATTGAGGACTCCGAGATCGTTGAGGGCGTTCTCATTGACAAGGAGCGCGTCCACCCCGCGATGCCGAAGAAGGTCACCAATGCAAAGATCCTTCTCCTGAACGCAGCAGTTGAGTTCAAGAAGACCGAAGTCGATGCCGAGATTGCCATCACTTCCCCCGACCAGCTCCAAGCATTCCTCGATGAGGAAGAGCGCATGGTCAAGGGCATTGTTGACAAGATCGTTGCAAGCGGTGCAAACGTCCTCTTCTGCCAGAAGGGTATCGACGACATCGCCCAGCACTACCTCGCCAAGGCAGGTATCTTTGCAACCCGCCGTGTCAAGAAGAGCGACATGGAGAAGCTGGTCCGGGCAACCGGTGCAACCCTTGTCTCGTCCATCGACGCCATCAGCAAGGAAGAACTCGGCAAGGCCGGACTCGTCGAGGAGCGCAAGGTCGGCGGCGAAGAGATGACCTTTGTCGAACAGTGCAAGAACCCGAAGGCAGTTTCCATCATCGTCAAGGGCGGAACCGAGCACGTTGTCGACGAGCTTGAGCGCGCCATCCACGACGCACTCCGCGTTGTCGGTGTCGTTGTTGAGGACAAGAAGGTCGTTGCCGGCGGCGGCGCACCCGAGACCGAGCTCTCGCTCCGTCTCCGCGAGTACGCAGCAACCGTTGGCGGCAAGGAACAGCTCGCCATCGAGGCCTTTGCAAGCGCACTCGAGATCATCCCCCGCACCCTTGCGGAGAACGCAGGTCTCGACCCCATCGACATGCTGGTCGAAATCCGTGCCTCCCACGAGAAGGGCAAGAAGACCTACGGCTTAAACGTGTTCGAAGGCAAGGCAGTCGACATGAAGGCAGCCGGCGTTGTCGAGCCCCTCCGCGTCAAGACCCAGGCAATCTCATCCGCAGCAGAAGCAGCGGTCATGATCCTGCGCATTGACGATGTCATCGCCTCATCCAAGTCCCCCGAGCCCGCAGGCGGCATGCCCCCGGGCGGCATGGGTGGCATGGGCGGTATGCCCCCCGGCATGGGCGGCGACTTCTAAACCCGATACCTCTTTTTTCCGGATTATTTCTGTCTGGATTTCTCCGCTGTTTTTCTTCGCATCATCCGGTTCGTATTCTGCAAGAGCAACACCAGACCGAAGGTGCAACAGTATACCCAATCCCGAAAGCACTTGCTCCGTTCTTCGATCAACTCTCTGCAGGAATTCGCTGTTTGACCGGCCTGCCCATCCGGAGATCAGGTCGGAACCGAAAAAAGGAAAAAAGGTTTTACCAGGTCGCGTTGCTTGTCATATAGGTTGTCGGGGTACCCATGCCATAGAAGGACTCACCCTTCTTGACGATGATGACGCCGGTTACGTCCATGTTGTACCCATCGGCATACTCAAAGGTGCCCTCGCTCTCGCTAAAGTCATAGCCCCACTGTGCGGTGGGTGCGATATCCATAGAGTTGAACTTCCCTGCAGTGGCGCCGATTGCCTTGACCGAGTGGACTTTGTTGTCAGAGTTGACCCAGGTAATCCTCGTCCCGGGGAGGACCATCAGTACTGAGGGAGTGAAGGAATTGTTTGCAATGTGGATTCTGGTGACCTTGGTGGAGGGTGTCATCCCTGCAGTCACAATCGCGGTCTTCGTTGCCGTTACTTCGGCAGTTGTTTCTGTGGCGGTTGGGATGACTGTGGTGGCGGCAGGCGTGGTTTCGGCAACAGCAGGTTCTGTCGTGGCAACAGGTGTTGCTTCAACAGTTGTCTCAATAGCTGTCGGGACTGCAGTTGGTGTTTCGGTTGCAACGGTTGTCGTTACCGGGGCTGCCGGTTGCGGCAGGGTACATCCGCTGGCCGCGACAAGGGTGATAACCAGTATAAGAAGTCCAAGGATTTTCTTCATGATATGTAGTTTTATTTCTCCCTATGATTAAATTTACTTATCAGATCTCCGTTCTTTTTCTGTTAGGGGCGCGATTTTTCTTTTAACCGGGAAATCCTCCATTTCTCTCTGCTTGGGGAATCATCAAAGCAGGAAAGCCTGGAGGGAATGCTAACTATCATGACCGTCTTTTTCAGAATATTTATCCTGTTCAGAACGATCTGTGGCACCCAACAGGTTAATGAACCCTGACAGATCCAGTATCTCCCATGAGCGACCGGTTTATCTCCATGAAACATCGGACAGACTGTTATCATTGTCATGAGATAGCGGATCAGGTCATTACCGCAGTGCCGTACCAGGCTCAGGTGGTCTGTGATCACTGCGGGGCAACCCGGGTCTTCATTCCCCGGATCGAAGATATTGATCCATCAGGAATGCTGACAAAGGCACTGAAATATCCGGTCTGGAACCTGGTGAGTGAGGCCACCTGCCGGAACTGCCATGTTACCGGCCCCCATGATATCTCGGTCAGCACCCGCCTCCTCACGGTCCGGTGCCGGAACTGCCAGTTCACGCACTTCTATAAGTTCGATCTCGAGTACATGGCAGGCGATGAAGAAAAAGGCATATGAAAAAAGCGGTTTGCCTGCTTGTGCCGGCGTAAAAAAAGGTTACTTCTCTTCCCTGACCATGGATATGGCCTTCTTCGGGCATTCGTTGGCACAGATGCCGCAGCCCTTGCAGAAGTCCAGGTCGATTTTCAGTTCTTCATCAATCACACCGTCCGGGCAGTAGGTTTGGCAGAGCCCGCAGGCATTGCATTTCTCCTTATCGACAACCGGGCGGAAGACCCGCCACGTCCCGGTCTTCCCTGCCGCTCCCTGGATTGGCCTGTTGATTGCCAGGCGCTCGCGTGCCTGTGAGGGTGTCATGTGCTCATCTCCTGGTATGCTGCTTCGGCAGCCTTCACGTTCCGCTCATCCGAGAACATTTCCTTAATGGCCTTCTTTGCGGACTCCGCAGAGACCAGCCCCTGCTTTGCAAGGGCGCCGATGACCGGGGTGTTGAGGATTGGGCTGCCGGAAACCACAAGGTTCTCCCGCAGGGCGATGCCGGTAAGGTCGACATTGCTTGATGAGAACCCGGGGAAGTCCTTCTTCTGCTGGCTGTTGACCAGAACTTTTCCGCCTTTCTTGAGCCCCTGCAGGACATCGACCACGTCCATAACGCTTGCGTCAAGCACGATCACCATGTCCGGCTTTTTAATCTGGCTGTAGATCCGGATAGGCTTGTCATCGATCCGGACAAACGATACGATCGGTGCACCCCTGCGCTCAGCCCCGTAGAATGGTGCTGCCGTTGCGTACTTTCCATCGTGAATCGCTGCAAGGGCGAGGAGCCGGGCTGCGGTGACACCCCCCTGCCCGCCCCGGGAATGGATGCGGATCTCAAACATTGCCGGTCACCCCGAACCAGAACTCTTCTCCTATGCGTCGGTTGCGGACAAACCCGGCGATGTCCTCATAGGTAACTTCCTGACCTCCAAGGCCGGCAATCACGCTGAAGACCGGCTCTCTTGTCTGTGCCACGATCTCGGTTGCGAGGATCCCTCCGCGCCCGAACGAGTAGTCACGGTCGATGACAACCACCTGCCTGCCTTTGAGGTTCAGTTTCGGGAACGGGCGGAGCCAGCGCAGGCGCATGGACCCGGCCTTAATCCCCTCGTTCCGGAGGAGGTCGACTGCTACTTCTGCCTCCTTCCCAAGGGTGCCCAAAGCCACGATCACGACCTCTGCATCCGCACACTGGTAGTCTTCCGTAAATCCGTATTTGCGTCCGAAACGCTTTGCAAACTCCTTCTCTATCTCCTCGATTACCTTTGCCGAGTCACGAATTGAGCGTTCAATATCCCAGCGGAACCGGAACTGCTGGTCCGGGCCGGTAAGGCAGCCATAGCCTGCCGGATTCTTCACATCGATAGCATGCGGGAGGTGGATGGGAGGGATGAAGTCGCCAGGGTCAACGGTATCCAGTGGTTGCATGATGTGGGAAAGGAGGAAACCGTCAAGGTTCACCATCACGGGAAGAAGAACATCGTTGTGCTCCGCAATCCGGAAAGCCATCAGTGTTGCATCGTAGGCTTCCTGCACGGTGCTGACGTAGACCTGCAGCCAGCCGGTGTCCCGCTCCTGCAGGGCATCGGTGTGCTCTGCCCAGATGTTCCAGCCGGGGCCGAGAGAGCGGTTGACGTTTGCCATCACGATGGGGAGCCGTGCCCCGGCGGCCCAGTTGGTCATCTCGTGCATGTAGAGAAGACCGTGGGAACTCGTTGCGGTGAAGGTGCGGATCCCCGTGATGCTCGCACCGATGCAGGCTGCCATTGCCGAATGCTCGCTCTCGACTGCGATGTAACGGCTCTTCATCTCCCCGCTGGAGACAAACTCGGCAACCTGTTCAACAATCTCGGTCTGCGGCGTGATAGGGTAGGCAGCAACAACCGTCGGTGCAGCCTGCTTTACGGCTTCGGCAACCGCCTTGTTGCCGGTGGCGATCTTCTTCATGAAGTCGCCTCCTCTGCCGCCAGCTTTGCAAAGTTCTTTGCAATGCGCTGTTTTAAGATCTCGACGGTCTTTGGATCAATGCCCTTGAACCGGCCCTGCGGTTTGAGGTAGTCCTCGAGCGGTATCGGCTTTTTCATTGCAACCTTCGACTGTGCGCCGATGGTGAGTTTCCCGTACTCGCGCTCGTACAGCACCCACATGCCGGACTTGACCGCGAGTTTGCCCATCTCAACGCTCTTCTCTGTGGAGTAGCGCCACCCGGGCGGACAGGGGGCAAGGATATGGATGAAGGAAGGACCCCGGACCGCGAGGGCTTTCTGTACTTTCTTGAAGAGATCCTGCGGGTAGGCTGCGCAGGCTGTTGCCTGGTAGGGCAGGTCGTGGGCTGCGGCGATGGCATCGATATCCTTCTTGGCATCGGTCTTCCCCGCCGGGGTCGTGGTAGTCCGTGCGCCAAGCGGCGTGCCGCTTGAACGCTGCATGCCGGTGTTGCCGTATGCTTCGTTATCGTAACAGATATAGAGGAAGTCCGTGCCCCGCTCGAATGCTCCGGACATCGCCTGGATGCCGATATCGAGCGTCCCGCCATCACCGGCATAAACGATGACATTGGTCTTCTTCCCGGCTGCCCGGAACGCGTTGCTCATGCCCGAGGCGCATGCAGCGGCAGCGCCGAATGCGATGTTGTAGACGGGGACGTTGAAGGCTGTGTTGGGATAGATGCCCTGGATGACGCTTGTGCAGCATGCCGGCACAACGAGGACCGTATCCGGCCCTGCTGCCTTGAGCACGTACCGGAGGGAGAGCGAGTCGCTGCACCCGGCACAGGCTGATGTGCACTTCAGGATATATTCTTCTTTAGGGATTTCTGCGATGATGTCCAACTCCTGCAGGTGGTTGTGAACGATCGAAGAGCGCGGGAAGCGGTCGTAGATCTGTCATTAATCATCATCAGGAATGGTGAAAAAAGTATCATAATTGAGCTGCCAATCGTGCAGGAAAATCCGGTTCCGGCTCGTAAAAAAAATCGCGATCGCTCGTGCGCAAAAAAATTTTAATCGACCCCATGCCCCCAGCATGAATTTTTTCAACCGCCCCCCGGCTTCATGGATTGCACCATCACGCCGGAGAACCAAAAATTTTGTAGCATGTACATACAGATTGTAGGATAATTATCCGATTGTAGCCTCATCAACTAACACCTCATGATCGCGATGAAAAAATTTCAAACGCGATCGTGACCGTGAAAAAAAATTTTCAGCAGGGTCTGTGCCAAAAAAATGGTGTCCAAAGCGTTTGGAAAAACGATCCCGGGCCCTGTCTTAAGCCCCCTCCAGCATGCTCCTGACCAGCGAACCGGTTGCAGGATCGGAAAAGAACCGGAAGGCAGTCTCCCCGGCTTCCGTAATCTGGTAGCTCTTCTCTTTCCGGCTGTCTTGAGTGTATTCCTCCATAACAAGCCCGGCATCGCGGAGGGTGCCCATGAAGCCGGAGAATGTTGCGTGAGATAATTCCGGGCCCGGCGCCCGGCCTTTCTTCTCGTGGGTGGCCGGTCCCGGTCCGGAGGCATCCTCCTCTCCCGCCTTCTTTGTCCGGGTCGGCACATAGGACGAGAAGAGCTGCCCGTACAGGTACTGCCGGGACACCCACACCTCCATGCCTTCGGGAACCGCTCCCTTTGCAGGGTCCTTTTCCATCATCTTCCGGTTGAGGAGGATCGCGAGGATCATCTGGTGATTGGGACTGGAGAGCAGGGAACTGACGGGGGGATCCGGCAGCGGGACGTGGCGTGGGGTCTTTTCATCAAAGGAGAGATAGACCTCCCCTCCAAGCCAGGGCGCAAAGGCAAAGAGTGCCATGCAGAGTTCTTTTGACCCTCCTGACAGGTCAAATGTGAACCGTGCACTTGGGTTCTCCTGTCGTATCCTTGTAAGCGCTGACCGGACCGACCCGTATGACGGTGGAAAAATCATCTCCCGGGAAACGGGTATCGAGAGCGACAGAGCGATCTCCTGTACCGCTGCGACCGCATTCCGGACCGCTAACTGGTGCCTCTCCGTTGCCGGGTCCGCCGATCCCTCGTGAACGGTGCTGTCGGTAAACACAATAGTCCGGGAGATGGTCGGGAGTTTTTTGAATAGTGCGGGATACGCGACCTGTATCTTCTCACCGGCGCTGATGATATGGACATGCCCTGCCCGATCCATGGATCAGTGTCCGGCAGGGCGGGTTAAATGGTTGTTTATCTTCCCCCGGCCACTCCCGGGCAACCGCAGGCAGCGTTCACTTTCACCCCGCCCTCTTCGGGATTTATACCCCCGGTCTTTCAACAGGGTATGTGGGGAGGGCGACAAACCCCTCAGATGTCAGATGCCAGAAAATTCCCGTGCATCGCACCTCCCGACCTCTCAAGACCAAACCCACTTTCCTTTTTTCGTGCAGCGCCGGATGGCGGTGCACCCTCTCTAAAACCATAATTATTTGAGCATTCCTTCTCAAAACTCTCCTATGGCGCTTCGATCGATGAAACTTCCGGGCGTGGGAACCAAATATGAATTCAGGACCGACAAGGGAGATACGGTCGCAATCTTCTTCACAACAACCGGGACAATCCAGATGTACACGCTCCAGAAGGGCTGCCAGTCCTCCAGCGCAGCCGAGATGACCCCCGTTGAGGCCCGGCGCCTGGGAAATATCCTCACCGGGGCAATCATTGAAGCTGACCAGGAAAGCGTGGAGATAGCGTTCTCGGCGCTTGCCGACCTCCGGGTCACCATCCATACGTTTTACATTCCCAAAGCCCGGGCAGGTCAGACCATCGAAGATCTCCAGATCCGGGCCAAAACCGGGGCAACGGTCATTGCTGTCTGCCGTCATGATAAGAATATCATCAACCCGCCGCCATCGTTTGCCTTCGAAGAAGGCGATGCGGCACTGGTCATCGGAGAAAGCGACCAGATTAAAAAATTTGAGAGCGAAATACTGGTGAAGTAATGGAAGGCTTCATCATCGCGCTCTTCGTCTGTCTGGTGCTTGCGCTTATTTCCAAATATCTCTCGGTCCCGGCCATCCCGTTCTATATCCTTGCCGGGATTGTCCTCGGTAAGGCCGGGCTGGGGATTGTTCAGTCGGACGAGATCAGCCAGTTCTTCTCGGAGATCGGCCTGCTCTTCCTCCTCTTCTTCATGGGTCTTGGCCTGAAGCTGGACCGGATGATAGCCGATCCCAAAAAGCTTCTCACAGCAGGTATCATCGGTCTTGTCGTTGACATGGGGATTGGATTTACCGCTGCCTATCTCCTCGGGTTTACGCTGCTTGAGTCATTCATCATCGGCACGGCGTTCTATATCACCAGTACGGCGATCGTTATCACTACTCTTATCGAGAACCGAAAGCTGATGATGAAGGAGGCCGAGCTGATCATCTGGCTGGAGGTCTTCGAGGACATTGTCCTGATCGCCATCATCGCCCTCCTCTCGTCAGGGGACAAGGACCTCCTGTACTTCTTCCTCAAGATCGTGCTGGCCCTTGGTGTGATGTATGCCATCGCCCACTATGGTAAGGAGTTCCTTGTCTCGATCCTCGAGAGGGACGATGAGACCCCCATCCTCTTCACCTTTGCCGCGGTTCTCACTACAGCCGCTCTTGCTATCGTGTTCGGCATTCCGGACAGCATGATGGTTATTGCTCTTGGTGCAGCCCTTGCCACAACGGATCCTGAGGCATTCGAGCAACATGCCCGCCCGTTCAAGGATGTCTTTCTGGTCATGTTCTTTGTCTTCTTTGGAGTGACGATCAATTTCACCGCCGGCACGGACCTCTTCAGCATCCTGATCCTCTGTCTCCTTGCCGTCGTGAGTAAGTTCATCTCCGGCATGCTTATCGGGATCACGATTTACGGATCCGCCATGTCCGGGCTGGAGATCTGGGCAAATACCATCAGCCGAGGTGAATTTTCCATCGCCCTTGCTGTACTGTACGGCTCGGCTGTTGTCGGGACCGTCATTGCCGCGCTGGTGATCTTCACGACCATTGTCGGTGCGTTCACCGCAAAATACAGCACCTGGATGCGGCGCGGGCTCACTCATCACAACCGGAGGAAAGCTCTCATGCATCGTCCCCATTCCAGCAGGTAGCAGTTATTCGATCAGGACGAGGCCGACAGAATTGATACGGGAGTGGACAATCTTCCCGTACTCCCTGTCTTTGCACGGGATCGTCTCCAGTCTCCAGCCGATGTTGCGGGCTGTAGCAAAGACATCTATCCCGGCTGCCTCCATGCTGGGGCGGACCAGGTCCATGTGACGGCATCTTCTCCGGAGGCTTTCGTCCACGATCCCCTCGGATTCTTCCGCCACGCAGTGCTGGTGCTCGCACCATATGCAGGGATAGCCGCCGAACCCGAAGGCCTTGTAAAACCCATCGTAGAACGCGGTCTTTTCCAGCTCGTGGACAGTCCCGTTCACCCAGCGGATGAGATCAGCGTACCACGGATGGAAATCGTCAGGAATATCATCCGGGCCAAACTCCCCATGGCCTGGCACCCCTTCAAACCAGAGGAGGAGCCCGATGGAGTATTCGTTCACCATGCGCCGCGTCTCATCCGGTGACGGTGCATACGGGGGGCAGCCGAAATGTTTGCCATATCCCTTGCACCCATACCGGCACTTGAACCGGACCCATTGGGAAACCACGATGTCTCCCGGGGCAATCTCTTCTGCTCTCACCCCTTTCTCGGCAGAAATTGCTTTCAGGTAATCGATCTCTTCCTGCACGCTCCGCACCATACCACAACACACCTGGTACGTGTAGGATGATGGCCGGAAACGATAAGAGTTACGACAAAAGGATGGCGGAGGATCTTCCCTTCAGGATGAATGATCCTTGTGCTCCGGGTGGTGCAGGTCGTGGCACCGCTTGTCGAGGATGCGCTGGACGACCAGCCGCGAGCTGCAGAGGTCGCCGTCGATAAATTTCCCGATGCGGACGATCCGGGAGGCGATATTGCGTGCCCGGAGCTGTTCTTCCAGTTTTTGTTCATTGAAGAGCTGGTTGAACCCAATCGTAATGATTTCCGGGCGGATTTCTTCGATGGGCCGGAACATATCGGTCTTGTCTCCAAGGATTGCATTGTCCACCGGCTTTAATGCCGAAACCATGGCGAGGCGGTGCTCCTCCGGGATGACCGGTCGGGGCTTGTGCTTGACATTTGAGTCCCGTGCAACGATAACCCAGAGTTCATCGCCGAGTTTTTTCGATTCTTCCAGGTAGTAGAGGTGCCCCGGGTGGAGGATATCGAATGTTCCGGTGGCAACAATGCGGCGCCCGGTCACGGGATTACCTCCAGATCGTGGGGCTCTCCATTGGCAGTAAAACACCGCCAGTTATTCTTTCGGTAGGGATAGCCGATGATCAGGTGGAACCGCCCGGTCCGCGGGAAGAAACTGAGATCGGCGTCCGAAGGGAGGATCACACCATTGGGATGGCTGTGGGCGCTGCCGGCAACATGGGTATCGAGCGGCATCATATCATAAAAAACAGAGGCAGAGTCCTCGCGCCCGATTGTCCCGGGCAACAGGTTGAGCTCCTCCATGATCCCGTCCTGCTCGCGGATGATGCCCGCAAACTCGTTCGGGTGGTTCTCCTGCCCCATCTGGAGAAGGAGGGAAAGGAGGTCCTGCCGGATTCCGCGGATGTTCATGTCTCTCTCCCGTCCGGCTTCGCTGGTGCCGGATATACCGGAATTATTGGTCCCGCTTGCTCAAATACACTGTTATGAAAAAGTGTTATTTCTCCACCTTTGCAAGGTCAGCACTCAGGTCGCCTGAGAGGTCTGCACCGGTGAAATCCCCGCTCGTGGGAAGGTCCATGGTAAATCCTGGTGTGATGTCGTACTCGACCAGCGTCCCCGCAGGCAGGGTGAAGTCGAGGATATGCCCGCCCGTTGTCCTGTCGTCACTCAGGTAGTGGAGATGGAAACCGGGGACATTCACGCCCTTGAAGAAGACCGGGGTATAAAAGCCTACGACAGTCCCCGTTGTTCCGGAAAAGGTGTAGACGGACTGGTTCTTGACCGCCTCAGAGAGGACCGGGTAGGGCTCCTGCTGTGCCGGGACCGAGCGCACCTTCATGAAAGGGAATGTGCCGTGCATCCGGACCGCATAGATCATGTTGCCGGTTGGGAGCTGATCCTCCATAGAAGTCGTGAAAACCGAGAAGTTCATCGGGTTCATCGTGGTGATATTCTGGTCGGCCCGGAAATACGTGACCGTGGCAAATGGTGTGGTCAGGTTGTCCGGTACGCTGAGGATCGTGCCGTCGGCCTTTGCCTGGTACACGACGCCATCCAGAACGATCATCTCGCCATCGAGAGCATCGAAGGTTCCAATGCCGAAATCCCCGCGGCTTTTCAAGTCTCTTATTGGCCTGACTCCATCATAGACTCCAAGCATGAGTGCGTCGATGGTCGAGACCTGGTAAAGGGTGTCATGGTCAGCAGGGGCCGGAGACGGGACTGACCTGATAAAATGGGAGTATGCAGATACGCCAGCAAAGACGATCACGATAGCAAGTCCGATACCTAAAAAAAATTTTACATTATCCATAGATGGACATCCCCTTCGGGGATTACTTCTTCCCGGTCACCTTGATGACATGGAATCCGAACTGGGTCTTGACCGGCCCGACAACCTTGCCGACCTCTTCCTCGAATGCGACCTTCTCGAACTCAGGGACCATCATGCCCTTACCAAACCAGCCAAGGTCTCCCCCGTTCTTTCCGGAGGGACAGGAAGAAAACCTGCGGGCGACCTTGTCGAACTCCTCTCCATCAGAGAGGCGTTTCATGATCTGTTTTGCCTGTTCTTCCGTCTTGACAAGAATATGGGATGCGCGAGCCTGTGCTGCCATGCAGTACAGGTGCCCTTTTCTGGAGATAAAGCGTTGGATCCCTGATCAGAACTCCCCGTCCTGCTCGAAACTGCGCCCGAACCGTATCGCCAGTTCCGCCTTGTAGAGTTCCCGGCCCAGGTACCCGGCATGATCAAGAAGAGAGACATCTCCCTGTGAAAGGATGGTGTGCAAAACATCCTGCCAGCGCGTACCCTGCACCGCCTTTCCATGGATAACTGCAACGATCCGGTTGCCCTCGATGCCGATTCGGAAATTCCCTTTTGGATCGTACTCGATCTCATCCGGGATGCTCTTAGCGCTTGTAACGGTGTCATATTCCAGGGGGGGCTCGCGCCGGCGCCGTTTCTCCTTGAGGAGGAGGAGGTCGATACCGAGATCCTTCGGGTATGGTCGGTCTTTCGTAAGGGCCATCATCTCTGTTGCCCTGCGCATTTCGCGAACAGATCCCCGGGTTTTATCCGAATGCTCGCTCGTGAAGATCACTGCTGCCCCCACTTCCATCGCCATACCTGCAAGCAGGGTATTGATCCCGGGTGAGTCGGCATCAATGAGTTCGGTGACATTCCCGGCACCAAAGAAAAGGGGATAGCTCCCTTTGCGGAAATTCTTCAGCGAGGAGACCAGCCCGGAGCCGACCGGCTGGAGAAGGGGATCGGCAATGATGCACCGGACCCCCTCCCGTTTTGCCAGTGCGATATTCTTTGAGAGCGTGCTCCTTCCCGGAACGATTACTGCTGCTGCACCGGCTTTTGCCACTTCCCTGCCGACCTTTGGGATGTTCTCCTCCTGCAGGCTGAGAATGAGATCGGCCCGGACAAGAGCCGCCCGTATCAACGCGGGGTCCTGCGTGTCCGCTGCCAGCGGCCGGTCAATCCCCTCCAGTTCACCGAAGACCCGGGTGACATCATCCGGTGTTGCATCGAAACCAAATCCCAGGTCAACGATATCCGCCCCCGATTCGAAGAACTGCCCGACCCGCTCCCTAATCGTATCGCACCGGTGAGCATCCATGATCTCGGCAAGGACCTTCATCCGCGATCCGCCGCCTATTTTCACGTCGCGAATGATGAAATTGCATTCAGCTTCCCGCTCCGTGGCTTCAACACGGGTCATCGCCTCGTTTGCCCTCTGCGAAGCAAGGAAATCGTCTGCGGGGACCGTCTTTGAAAGGAAGATTTTTCCGATCTGGGGGAGGATCAGCGAAAGGTCAGCCGCGTGACGCGGCCCGCGGTATACCGGAACACCGGTATCTCGCTCGACCTTTTCGAACGACGCAGTGCTCATACCGGAGACGATCACCATGTCGCAGGTCTTTTTTTGCAGGATCAGCTTCAGCTGGTGCGGTGTCAGGAAAGATGCAATCTCCCCGGTTACGACAACGTCTGCATCATACCCGGTGGCAGCCTGCCGGACCATCCCTTCAGTGGCAGAGCCGGTGGGGAGGAGGATGCGCATAAGTTCCCTTAATACCAGAGAGATAAAAACACTATGATCAGATGCTTGCCTGCGATCTGCACGTGCATACCAGTTATTCAAAGGACGGGGAGAGCAGTGTCGAGGAGATCCTCCGGCAGGCCGAAGCAGAAGGGCTCGATGCGATAGCCATCACGGACCATGACACTGTCGAAGGAGCGAAGAAAGCCCTCACCATCCCATCGTCCGTCCTTGTCATTCCCGGTATCGAGGTGTCCACAAAACAGGGCCATCTTCTCGTACTGGGAGTGACCGAGGCAATACCTGCAGGGCTTGATGTCGTGGCAACGGTGCAGATAGCCCGGGAGATGCATGCCCTTGCCATCCTTCCTCACCCGTACCATGTCTGGCGCCACGGGGTTGCCCGCCGGAAGAAGACGGGAATGAGCGTGGTCGATGCTGTTGAGGTCTTCAACAGCCGCTATATTGTAGGTTCGGCAAACAAAAAGGCAGCCAGGATTGCAAAGCGCCTTGGCAAACCATGCGTCGGCGGCAGCGATGCCCACAACGCAAAGTTCGTCGGATTCGGCCGGACCTATGTTGATGCAGAGAAGAATGTCCCGAGCATTCTCGATGCGATCCGGGCAGGAAGAGTATCCTATGGTGGCAGGAAGACGCCACTGCGCACATACACGCGCCAGTCGATCAACAACACATGGAGAAAGATCAAGCGGATCACCCGTCACATCCAGCTCCGGTGAGGCTCGCGTTCCGGGTCTCCTATCTCGGCAGCCGGTTCTTCGGATCGCAGATGCAGGTCTCCGAGCGGACGGTTGAGGGGGAGTTTGTTGCCGCCTGCCAACGACTCAGCCTCTTTTCGGACTGGCGGGAAGCCGGTTTCCTGTTCTCCGGGAGAACTGACCGGGGGGTTCACGCGATCGGGCAGGTAGCAGCGTTCTCAACGGTAGCACCAGAGCGGGCAATTGCTACTATTAACATGCAGCTGCCTCCGGACTGCTGGTGCACGGCATATGCGGAGGTTCCCGCTGCATTTCACCCGCGGTATGATGCAAAGAAGCGGACATACCGCTATTTTTTTGCACGTACTCCACCCTGCACGGATGCCATGTCACGCGCAGCGTGCCGGTTTGTGGGAAACCATAACTTCTCCAGTTTCGCACGGCTTGATGGAAGGAATCCCCGCCGGACTGTCTATTCTGCACGGGTTTTTGAAGAGGGTGGTTTTGTGTGCCTTGAGGTAACCGCAGAGAGTTTCCTCTGGCACCAGGTCCGCTGCATGGCGACTGCGTTGCTTCGAATCGGTGAAGGAGTGGAGGACGAGGATTTCATTGACCGTCTCCTAAACGGGGAGGAGACAGAAAAAGCCCTTCCCCCGGCACCAGCCGAGGGGCTGGTTCTCTGGGATATGGATTATGGCATCTGCTGGAAGCCGATTGCTGCCCGTGAGCGAAGTGCCGTTTTTATCGATGATCTCATCCGGCACCATTCGCTGATGGAACAGGTTTGCCTTGTATTACAGCAGGGCCGTCCCTCCTCCTGATCGTTACCTGATATCCCGTGCACAGCCGCTTTCCACGGCAGCGTTCCGGACCGCTTCGGCAACGGCGGAGACGACGCGGCGGTTCAGGATGGCTGGCAGGATATGATCGTGGCGCGGGCGTTTCACGAAATCTGCAATGGCATGGGCAGCCGCGACCTTCATCTCATCCGAGATCCGGGTTGCGCGGGCATCGAGAGCACCCCGGAAGATCCCGGGAAATGCAAGCGCATAATTGATCTGGTTGGGATAGTCATTCCGCCCGGTCCCGACAATTGCCGCGCCGGCTTGGAGTGCGTCCCCGGGGAGGATCTCCGGTGTAGGATGGGCAAGGGCAAAGATGATCGGGTCCTTGTTCATGGAACGGATCATGGACGGGGTGATGATCCCGGGCACAGAGACGCCGATACAGACATCGGCCCCTTTCAGGGCATCGGCAAGGGATCCCGTCCTGCCGGTCTTATTGGTCTCCTCGCTGATGATGAACTTGTACTTGTTTGCGTACAGGCCGTCACGGCGCCGGTGGATAATTCCGTTCCTGTCGCAGACAATAATATCATTGACACTGCTGCAGAGGCCGGGTTTGTAACCGATACACCTGAGCATCCGGGTGATTGCATACCCCGCCGCCCCGGCCCCGGAGACAACGATGTTTAAGTCCTCGAATTTTTTCCCCGTCACTTTACAGGCATTGATGAGTGCAGCAAGGACAACGACAGCGGTACCGTGCTGGTCGTCATGCATCACCGGAATGCCGATATCCTGCAATGACTCCTCGAGCTCAAAGCACCGGGGCGCTGCGATATCCTCCAGCGCGATCCCGCCAAAGACCGGGGCGATATTCCTGATATCGTCGGCAAATTCCAGGTGATATCGCTCAAAACAGAGCGGGAAGGCATCGATTCCGGCAAGCTTCTTGAAGAGGAGCGCTTTTCCCTCCATAACGGGAATCGCTGCATATCCCCCGATGTTCCCGAGCGAGAGGACACGGGAGCCGTCTGTCACGATGGCAATCGTGTTGGCCTTGAGGGTATATTTGTAAGCAAAATCCTTGTTCCTGTGGATCTCCCGGCAGACCTCTGCAACACCGGGCGTGTATGCAAGGGAGAGATCCTTACGGTTCTTCACCGGGACTTTCGAATAGACCTCTATTTTACCCTTGTGCTTCCTGTGGAGTTCAAGGGATTCTGTGTAAATGTCCGCCTTCTTTGCCCGTTTCATTGATACCGGTCCTACTTCAATGAAGGCAATGGCATTTCATCAATCTTGTTGTCGGGTTCTGGTTGCCGGGAGGTTCTGGTGTAGTTGTTGTCATGAAGGACTGAATGTGGTTTCTATCCATGTTGCGATCTCGTCCCTGACCTTCCGGTACCCGGCAAGGATCTCTTCTTCCGTTCCCGGTGTCAAGTGGGGATCGGCAAATGCATGGTGTAGTGTCCTGGTCGCATTCCGTACGATCGGGCAGACTGCATGTGCATTGTCACAGAGGGTTACGGCAATGTCAAAGGTGTATCCGGACAGCGCGTCGAGGGTTTTTGACTGGTGATGCGAGATATCGATCCCGATCTCCTGCATCACTGCTATGGCCCGCGTGCTGACTTTCGACTGGCGGGTACCGGCACTATACGCCTCGTAGCGGTCTCCGTACCGAGCCCGGAGCAACCCCTCAGCCATCTGGGAGCGGGCAGCGTTCGCAGTGCAGATAAAGAGGACCTTTGTTTTGGCCATGCGAATATCTCCAGTGACACTATCCCTTGTTGGGTGTGTGGTATGTCTGCATGCTGGTTGAAAAGCATTAGGCGGGTTACCTGTCTTTATGATTATAGCGGTCGTATGAACGATTACCATATGGCACAATTCACCTGCGACTCCTGCGGGAAGTGCTGCTCCAGCTTTGGGTCCTTTATCGCAATAGAGCGCCAGCTGAATGACCGTGATTATTATTGCCGATACTCCCTTACCCGCGACCTGTTTCCGGTCCACGTAAACCGTGAATATGCCGATCAGGTCTCCGACCGGTACTACGCGCAACCCGGAACTTCAGGCCCTGCCGGAAAAAAATCCTGCCCGTTTCTCTGCAAAAAACCGGGCGGTGAGGGATTCGACTGTGCCATCTATGACAGCCGTCCCCCCGTCTGCCGGGAATTCCGGTGCTACCGGATGCTCGTGTACGACAGGGAGAACACGCTTATCGGGAAGGTGATTGGTGCAGGGGAGATCAGTACCTCTGACGAGACCCTGGCCCGGCTTTGGAAGGAAGAGATAACTCCGCTTCCCCATGCACATCCACCCGGGGGAAATGATCGCGCCTGGGTAAAAAAGGTCACCGCCATCCTCGCGGCACACGCGTTCCGCGGGGATGCAGTGGAGTGATCTGTTGATCAGGTGGCCTTACTTCGTTGCAGTTGCCGTTGCGGTAGCGGTGGCTTCCGTGGTGGCGTTCGTTACCGCCGCAGTTGTGACTGCTGCAGTCGGGGCTGTGTAAGGCTTGCAGCCCTCGCCGCGGAAGAGCGCCCACTCTTCGCAGGTGGTCCCGTTGGTGAAGGTGCACATGCCGTACTGGCCGCCGTCAGCAGCGGTCTTGATCTCGGTCTGGCCGCCAAGGGTCCCGCAGTTCACTGAGGCAGGATTTGCGATACCGGCAGTTGCTGCAGTTGTCTCAGCAACGGTTGCGCTGGCAGCAGCTGCAGAAGTTGCAGCTGCCGGGGTCTCTGCGGGGGAGGTTACTGCCGGCACAACAGTTGTTGTCGTGGTTGTCACTGCTGTCGTTGTCTGGGGCTGGGTACAGCCCGCGATGAGCATGCCTGCGATGATGCATGCACCAAGAAGTACAAATATACCTGTTCTGGAAATCATGATAATTCCCCGCTATCATTCGCGGGCGCGATATAAAAAGAGAGTGTTTTTAAGGCGCTATTCTCTGATTGCCCAATTTTATTGCCTCTTTCATGTGCATAACATAATCTTTGAGCTCCTTTTCCATGGACTCAGGACTGCCAAGGTTCCGCTCGACGATGGCAACAATCGCGCTGCCCACGATAACGCCATCGATTCCCGCCGCGGTGCAGGTCTTTGCATGTTCCGGTGATGATATGCCAAAACCAAGGGCAAGCGGGATGTCGGTATGCTTTCGGACACGGCTGATGAGTTCAAGCGCGCCGGATGAGACCTGGTCCCGCACACCGGTTACTCCCAGGACTGCGACAAGGTAGAGGTATCCCCGCGCTTTTTTTACGATCCTGTCAATCCTTTCATCGGATGTCGTCTGGGTAACAAGGAAGATGGGGTCGATCGCGTACCGTTCGGCTGCCTCCAGGACTTCAGCGGACTCTTCCACCGGCATATCTGCGACAAGAATGCCGTCAACGCCGGCTTCACGAGCTTCGCGGTAAAACCGGTCAATGCCTCTTTTGTGGACAATGTTATAGTAGGTCAGGAAAACGATGGGGATATCAGAGTATTCCCGGACCGCCTTCACAAGCCTGAAGATGGTATCCGGATTCGTGCCGGCAGCCAGTGCCCGATCGTCTGCCCGCTGGATCACGGGGCCGTCGGCAACCGGATCCGAGAACGGCACGCCGAATTCAAGGATGTCAGTCCCGCCGTCAATGAGCGCCTTTGCGACCCGGAGTGAGGTGGCCTCGTCCGGGTCCCCGGCAACAGTGAACGCGATGAACGCGGTCTTCCCGCGCTTCTCAAACACACGGTCGATCCGGCTCATATTGCACACCCCTGCATCCGTGCCACCTCTGCCACGTCCTTGTCGCCCCTCCCGGAGAGGTTGATGACCACAATGTCATCGCGCTCGAACCGGTCGCGATTTGTCATGACATAGGCAACTGCGTGAGCCGATTCAAGCGCCGGGATGATCCCTTCGGAACGCGAGAGGAACCGGAACGCATCGAGTACATCCGCATCATTGGCTGCTGCATACGTGACCCGGTGGCTGTCCTTCAGCATCGCGTGCTCGGGGCCAACGCCCGGGTAGTCAAGGCCGGCAGAGATGCTGTGAGTGGGCAGCACCTGGCCGTCGGGGTCCTGCAGCAGGTACGAGAAAGCGCCGTGCAGCACGCCCGGCTCGCCGGCACAGAGCGTTGCTGAGTGCTCGCCGGTCTCGATCCCTTTTCCCCCTGCCTCGACACCGATGAGTTCGACATCGTCCTTTACAAATGGGTAGAAGATACCCATTGCATTCGAGCCACCACCCACACAAGCGACAATCGTATCCGGCAGCCGCCCCTCTTTTTCCAGAACCTGTTTTTTGGTCTCACGGCCGATTACTGACTGGAAATCTCGGACAATCCGGGGATACGGGTGAGGGCCGACAACCGACCCGATCAGGTAATACGTATCCCGGACATTAGCTGCCCAGTCACGGAGCGCCTCATTCGTTGCATCCTTGAGGGTCCGGGTTCCGGATGTTACCGGGATGACCTTTGCTCCCATCAGTTCCATCCGGAAGACATTGAGGGCCTGACGCTTCGTGTCAACCTCGCCCATGTACACCTCCACCTGCATGCCAAATGCAGCACCTACGATTGCTGTTGCGACGCCATGCTGGCCGGCACCGGTCTCTGCGATGAGCCGATTTTTACCCATGCGCTTTGCAAGGAGTGCCTGCCCGAGGGTGTTGTTCAGTTTATGCGAGCCGCCGTGCACGAGGTCTTCGCGTTTGAGATAGATCCTGCACCCGAGTTCTTTCGACGCGTTCGGGCAGAACGTAAGAGGAGTCTCCCTCCCGGCATACTCTTTCTGGAGCGCATCCAGCTCTTCTGCAAACGTCCTGTCCTTTGTGCTCTTCTCGTATGCTGCCTCGAGTTCAATGAGCGCGCTCATCAGGGTTTCTGAAACGTATTGTCCGCCGTAGTCACCGTATCGTTTTTCCAGTGTCATGGTATCTGCTCCTGCTTATGGCATGCGGCGATAAACGCCTCGATCTTCTTATGGTCCTTGATCCCCGGGGAGACCTCGACCCCGCTTGCCACGTCCACGGCATACGGACTGACTTCGCGGATCGCTGCCCCGACATTTTCCGGGGTCAGGCCTCCGGCAAGGATGACCGGAATTCCGGAAGCCTTGACCGCATCCCTGGCATAAGAATGGTCAAACGTTCTTCCAGTACCATGGCTGTCGTCAACAATGATGGCATTGCAATCACCAGGCAGGGGCTCTCCTCTGCCGACAACCCGGATGAGCTTCACTTCCGGATCTTTGTCAAATGTGAAGGGATGGGATATCTGGATCGCGTCAGGGCTGAGCGCGATCATCTTCCGGAGTTCGTCTTCCGATGTTGTGTGTGACACGGCAACCGTTGTGGTAAACGGACCGACGGCGCGAAAGATCTTTTTTGCCTGCTCCAGCGGAACATTCCTGCGGGAGACATCTCCTGAACAGACAACAACACCTATTGCATCGGCACCGGCGTCTTCGGCAAAGCGTGCATCTTCCGGCCGTGTGATGCCGCAGATCTTTATGCGCATACAAACTCCTCCAGTTTCTTTCCCGGTTGCCTGTCGGACATAATAGATGAACCGATGAGGAACGCATCGCAGTACTCCCGCATCTCGCGGACATCATCGGCGGATCGCATCCCGCTTTCCGATACAATCAGTTTTCCGTTTTTCCGTATATTTCCAGACAGGATGCGTGTTGTTGAACGGTCGATGGTCATGGTGGCAAGATTACGGTTGTTGATGCCGATCAGGGTTGCCCGTGTATTGAGTACAGCTTTTGCTTCCGCGGCATCGTGGACCTCCACCAGCGGTTCGAGATGATAGTCAATCGCCAGGTCGACAAATGCCGGGAGGCGCTCCTTCAGCACAGCGGCAATCAGGAGCACGGCATCTGCGCCAAGAGCACGCGATTCCGCGATCTGGCGCTCGTCGATGATGAAATCCTTCCGGAGCACCGGAATAGTCACTGTTGATTTGACAAGAGGGATGTCCTGCCCCTTCCCCCCGAAGAAGTACGGTTCGGTCAGCACCGAGAGGGCAATGCACCCGGCCCCTGCAAGCACGCCGGCCATCTGGGCCATGTCAACGTTACGCCGGATGATGCCCCGGGAGGGGGAGGCACACTTGATCTCTGCAATCACGGCGTTTTTCCCATCCCGCTCCCGAATTGCATTGATAAGACTGGCATGGTTGTTTCGGGAGGGTTCGGGAAACGACGCGGGAAGCAGAGCCACCCGTTTCTCCGTGCGCCTGACGATGTCATCGAGGATCATGCGGCACCCCGTGTGGCATCCACCAGTGCGTCGAGCCGGGCAAGGGCGTTTCCAGAATCGATCGATCTTCCGGCCAGCATAATTCCCTCGTGCAGGTCGCGAGCTATGCCCCCGACATAGATGGCGGCGCCGGCATTCATGAGCACGATGTCCCGCGCTGCACCCCGCTCACCATGGAGGAGGTCCCGGATGATGCGTGCATTGGTAGCAGCATCTCCGCCAGACAGATCAGGAACCTGTGCCGGTGCTATGCCATAGTCCCTGCAATCCAGGGAATATTTTCGGATTGTGTCTTCCTTAAGCTCCGAGACCACAGTCTCTCCCGTTGTGGTGATCTCATCCAGTCCGCTGCCGTGGACTACCATGGCACGGGAGATCCCAAGAAGCCTGAGGACTTCTGCCATTGTCGGGGTCAGATCCGGATGATACACCCCCAGCACCTGTGCCTGTGCACCTGCCGGATTTGCCAGTGGGCCAAGGATGTTGAAGACCGTCCTGCACCCGATCTCCTGCCGGGCCGCCATCACGTGGCGCATGGCCGGGTGGTGCATTGGTGCGAAGAGGAACGCGATACCGACTCTCTCAACTATCCCAGCCTGGGAATGCGGATCAGCAGAGATGTTCACCCCGAGCGCTGACAGGACGTCTGCAGAGCCGCAGTTGCTGCTGACGCTCCGGTTGCCATGCTTGACAACCGGGACTCCCGCACCTGCGGCAACGAATGCCGATGCCGTACTGATATTGAACGTATGCATGCTGTCGCCCCCGGTGCCGCAGGTGTCGACCAGCAGCCGTGTCGTTACCGGCCTGATGGAGACCGCGTGCTGTCGCATGATGCGGGCAAACGCGGCAATCTCATTTGGCCGTTCTCCTTTCATCCGGAGTGCAGTCAGGAACGCACCAATCTGTGCCTGCGTAGCTTTCCCCTCCATAATGGTGTCCATGGCTCCGGTCGCCTCGGCTTCGGTAAGGTCCTGCTGGTCTATCAGCCGCTGGATGGTCTCCCTGAAGATCACGATCCCACCCCCGGTCCAAAAAGGAAATTCCTGATGATGTGGTCACCCTCCGTTGAGAGGACGCTCTCCGGGTGGAACTGCACACCGTCAATCGGGTAGGACCGGTGACGCACCCCCATGACATATCCGTCATCGGTGCTGGTTGCCGTGATCTCCAGGTCATCAGGCAGGGCTGCATCCCTTGCGATAAGGGAATGATACCGGGTGGCAACAAAGGGTGTCGGGACCCTGCTGAAGATTCCTGTCCCGGTGTGCTGGATGGCTGAAGTCTTGCCGTGCATCAGGTGCGGTGCGCGGACAACCTCCCCGCCAAATGTGGTACAGATCACCTGGTGACCAAGACAGACCCCGAGCGTCGGGATCTTCCGGCTCATCGTTTCCAGTACATCAGGACAAACACCGGCATCCTGAGGGGTCCCCGGGCCCGGCGAGAGTATGATGCGATCGCAGGGAGTTTTCTGTACCACGTCGAGAGGAGTGTCGCAGGGCAGGACAACCGGTTCGGCTCCCAGCTTTCCCACCTGTTGGTACAGGTTATAGGTGAAACTGTCGTAACAGTCTACAATCAATACTTTCATGAACAGGCTCCAGAACGTTCGATTGCCCGGACCATTGCCGCCGCTTTGCTCTCGGTCTCTTTCCACTCGTTTTCCGGAACCGAATCGGCAACGATTCCCGCACCGACCTGGACATATGCCCGACCATCCATCACTTGTATCGTTCGTATGGCGATAGCGAAATCCAGGTTCCGGTCGAACCCGATGTACCCCACCGCACCGGCATACAGCCCCCGTCTCACCGGCTCCTGCTCGTCGATGATCTGCATTGCCCGGATCTTGGGGGCGCCCGACACGGTCCCGGCCGGGAAGCATGATTTGAAGGCATCATAGCAGTCCAGGTTGTCGCGGAGCGTGCCGGTGACGGTTGACACGATATGCTGAACATGGGAGAACTTCTCGATGCCCATGAACTCGCTGACCTGCACCGACCCGAAGCGGCAGACGCGGCCAAGGTCGTTCCGGGCAAGGTCGACAAGCATGGTATGCTCTGCACGCTCTTTCTTGTCCATGAGCAGTTCTTTTTCCAGCCTGTTGTCCTCCTCTGCCGTGCGGCCACGCGGGCGAGTCCCTGCAATCGGAACCGTAGTAACGCGGCGTTTTTCTACCCGAACCAGCATCTCGGGACTTGCCCCGATGATCTTCTCATCGCCGAAATCGAGGTAGTACATGTAAGGACTCGGGTTGATCTCGCGCAGTGCAGCATAGACTGCAAAGGGGTCCTCCGGAACGGGGAAGTCCAGTCTCCGTGAGAGCACTGCCTGGAAGATATCCCCGGCCACGATGTGACTCTTGACATCAGTCACTGCCTGCTCGAATGTCTGTTGCGAAACAGAGGTGCCACATGAAGAGGTCGTAGCATTCGTGGAGGGGACAATAACACCTGGTTGTCTGGGAACCAGTCCCGCGATCTTGTCAGCAAGGGCCTGGATCTTCCGTGTACATTGTTCATATTCCCTCCTGAGATCGGAGTCATAGGTGAGGAACGGGCTCGAGAAGAGGTACAGCCGTTTATCCCGGTGATCGATCACGATACAGTCTTTTGTGAGCATGAACCGGGCATCGGGATACCTTTCAGCCAGATCTGCCGCTTTTTTCACGGCTGGTTTTACTTTGTCAAAGAGCGAGTACACGCAGTCATACGCGAAATACCCGACCATGCCCCCGAAAAACCGGGGCGCCTTGACATTCATATAATGGAACCGCGAGAGGATCGCTTTTATCCGGTCAACCGGGTTCGTGCCGTCAGGGTCCCGGGCAATAGAGCAGAAAGGCTCATTTCCGGCAATCTCAACGGTATCCCGTACCGAGACTATCATCTCCGGCTCTATCCCGATAAAGGAATACCGGGCAAGTTTCTCGCTCCCCTCCATTGACTCGAGCAGGAATCCGGATCCCGTCCTCGTGCCTTCGTACAGGTCAAGCGGCGAGATGTCCGGAAGCGGCAGTTCCGCACACAGGGGAATGATGAGCGGTTTGGGCTGGGTCTTTACCGCGGTTATAAACTCATCCAATCCAAGATTGAGTGTCAGTTTTTGCGTCATTTTTCTGGTATCCGATCCGGCCTGTCGGGGGCCGGTTGTTCTGTCTGTGAAAATTCCTGTTCTGTCGTACGGGAGCATTCCCGCAGAGTGTGAATACATGGTCAACTTTGTACATATTTATACATTATTGTAATTTTTTGGTTATTGTAGTATTTTTTGCTGCATTTTTTGGGTGCAGCGGATCATTCAGTACGATCGCGCGGGAATTCCGGGTACCGGGGGCTCTCCAAATCACGTGCATCACGATACCGCACACCTGCCCTTACCTATCCAAACGGTTCCTGAACGGATGTCCAACACTCTTATAGCCTGCCCTCCAACACTGATACGAAATTCCGGGAGGTCTCATAATGCGCTGTCGTTCACATTCCTTGGGGTGGGTGTTTGCAACCCGGATGATCGGGATCATCTGCCTCCTGATCGCTATCGTCCTTGCAAACATCCTGACGCATTACGTGGAAAACCCAATCTTCACTTCCGGCGTAACATTCATCAACGAAAATTTCTGGCTGCTCGTCCTCATTGCGCTGATCCTCATGGTCGGTGACGTTTTTGCAGCATTCCCGTTCCCCTTCAATCTCCCCGCACCGATCATAACGGCATTTGGCAGTGTTTTTTTCATCATGTTCATGCTCCGGATCTTCCAGTGGACAGATACGGTCACTTCAACAACACTCTCGCCCCTGTTCTCGTTCCTGGCGCCGGTTATCGCAACCGTGGTGTTTCTCATCGTCCTCGTAAGCGGGTATTATGCAATCCTGCGTCAGCTCTGGTTCCAGTCCCGCGCCGGGGAGGTGCTTAGTGGCGGACAGGGGATTTTCGAAACCCCCTCCACGGGAACAGAGCAGAATCCACCGGAGGTCACGGATGCAAAAACATGGGAGGAGATTGGGGCAGAGTTCCGCCTGATGCTCTACGACATCATTCACCGGTTCCGTCAGGAGATACGCAAAAATCAATAGGCACAGCGGGCTTTGGAACCCGGCCCCCGGTCAGTATTACCAATCGGGATTCTCTGAACGGAATTGTCTCTCTTTTTTTTCCATCTCTTCTGCGCTCAGGTGCGAGGGCATACAGATACAACGATGCTCGATGAAAACCCCTTCTTTGAACGATCCCTGTGCCTCCCCTTCCCGGCATGCCCCGTAGGTCTCGTTATCACAATCATGGTACACGTGGGACAAGCCTTTCCGTTCTGCACATTCCTTAGCTTCGGTCCATGATGCAGCCATAATGGAACAATCGCCCACAGATACTATGAGGTTGTCGGATATGGCATAAGGTGCACGGAAACCTGATACCAGAAGAAATCAGGGAAAAAAGGAAAAATGATGAAATCAGAACCGGGGTTTCCGGTGCTTGGGCAGGCAGTCCCTGCAATAGACCGGCCTTCCTTCCGTGGGCTTGAACGGGACTTCGCATTCCTTTCCACAGTCTGAGCAGACTGTCTTTGTCATTTCCCTGGGACCGAAATTTCTCGGGCCACCAAAACTCTTTCTCTCCATTGTTTTTACTCATGCAGTGGTTATCTGCAAGTATACCATTACCTGTCCAGTATAAATACATCTCCCTCAACAAAGGCGCTTTTATATATCTGCCCCCATGTGCTGTTTACGGGATGATCTCGCAGCCATTGAACTTCTCATGATGGAACTGTTCCCGGGTAATCGTACCATGAGTAAGGAGTTCCTTAACCCGGGGGAGAGCCGCACTTAGTGCTGCATGAAGGTTTTCAACAGTCCCGCAGACAAGGCGCCGTTCAGGCTCGCTCCAGGGGCGGGTGATATTGGAATAGAGACAGCGGCCCCCGCAGAATGACCGGATGGTGCATGTCTCACACTCCCCTCCTACATCGATGCGGTCGAGGTTCTGCGGATCTGCATCCCTGATATGGCCGATATAGTACTGTTTCATTCCGATCATCACCGGGCAGGGGGCGATGTGGCCGTCGGTCATGATGGAATAGTTCATATGCCCGGATCCACACCGGAGCAGGGAAGGTCGCCCGAGAAGAAGGTCCTCCATGCAATCCAGGAACGGGTACCAGCGAAGCACTTCACTGTGCGTTTCCATATGGTCGATCCAATCGTTCACCAGGGTCCTGATTCCCGGATTGTAACATCCGGCAACCCATGCGCCAAACTGCCGGGAGGAGAAGTCCCCGGCAAAGTTTGCATCCAACTGCCAGTGAATAGATCTGAATGAAAAGTCAGGATTCTCTGCCAGCCAGTGAACGGCATCCACGATATCTGTCTTTTCTGTTACGGTCATCCGTGCAATGAGTTCTCCCTGATATCCATTGGCACGAATATCCCGGATATTTTTCATTACGCGATCATACACCCCATCCCCCCGGTTTGCATCGGTGAGGCCCTTTCTCCCGTCAAGGGAGACGAGGATGGTAGTGAAGCGGTTAGTTATCGTTGGGGAAAGCCGGTTTAGGAGGAGACCGTTGGTCTGCATCATGAACCGCTCTGATGGGGCCTCCCGTATGATCCGTTCAATGAGATCTGCCCGGAGGAGCGGTTCCCCCCCGTAAAATGTCAGCGTGGGCGATGGATCCTTCCTGAGGAATGCATACAGGGCATCCAGGTCATATTCCAGATCAACAGGAATATTCTCGTCAATTTCCACAGCCCGCTCACTCTCGCTCTCATCAAGGTCAAGGAAGGCCTTGGCCCGGCAGTAACTACAGCAGAGGTTGCAGTTGTCGGTCAGGATGAGATGGAAGTACATGGGATTCCTGTACTGTTTGGCGTTGAATGACGATAAAACAGGATACTTGCGGGCGCTGCCCCGGGATAAGTATAAACCCGTTCTCCTGAAACAATCAACTATGACACGGGGAAGTGAATGCACGGAGGAGGCGCTCACCGGTCTTGGCATCGTCATCCTGATCGGTGTCCTTGTTGCCGGTGCTGCCTTCGTCCTGGTGGTTTTTCCCATGGGGATCTCCAATCCGCTGCGCACGTTCCCCGGAGGCCTTGTGGCGGAGAGCATGTACATATCCGGCGATCATCTCCAGACGGTTGGCAGTATGTACGGTTTCCCGATGAGCAGCCGGACCACGGGGCCCTTGAATATTGTACCATCCCGGGAAGATCCGGGCAAGCTGGGGATGGTACGTTTCACCGTATCCCTCTTTATCGGGGATACCGGGGCGATAGATATGGATAAGATCCATGTATCCTGGAGCCAAGATAACGCATCTGAATTACTCCGGAAAACTCCCCCGCAGGTCCTGGTCTGCCCGAACTGGACAATCTCCAATAAGTATAATATGCTCCCCGGCCGGACCGCGGACTCCGATGAATGGCTGGAACCAAATGAGCAGTTCGAGATTACCCTCTGCCCCTCCCTTGGCGTCCCGCCCTACGGGCAGTTCACGATTAACCTCCAGCCCGATGGGATTGCGGCCCCCCGGGCACTCCCCCGGATGGCACCTGTTCGGATCCAACCGGTCATGAACCTTGGCTGATCCTGCCGCACCCCCCGGTAATCCTGCCAAACAATCCCCCTCCGCGCCGCGCTTCTGCATCCGGTTAATCCGGGTGCAGAAACAGGCATTCCGCAAAAATATAGGGCGATTCTGGCGAAACGGGCGTTATTTTGAAGATTTAAAAACGGAGGAAATACTGCGCCAGAATGACCAAAAACGCCTTAAATATGTGGCCAAAATCCGAGCTTCGACGGGCTTTCGACGGAACATTTTTATATTATCAGGCGTCAACTCTCATTATCAAAACCCGATTGCGGTTTTGAGGTGTTTAAATGGGAACGAAAATTGGAAAAGAAAAGATTCAGCGCGAAAAGGGATACCTCTACTTCATCGGCAAGGACGGGTATGTCTGGGCAGCCCCGATGAAGCACAACAAGTCCGGCAAGAAGAAGAAAGTCGGAACTGAGAAGGTAGCCAAGGAAAAGGGCTACATGTACTACATTGGCAAGGACGGCTTCGTCGCCAAGGCCAAGATGAAGAACGCATAATCTCACTTTTTCCTTTTGCACGCAGGAATGCCGGCAAACGCCGGCAATCCTGCTCATACATTTGCCCTGTGGGGGAGATTCTCTCGATGGGTCCTCATATTCGTTTTTTTCGTGCAGCCAGCAATCCCAAGTTTGAAGAATCCCGGCGGGAAGTGGATTGTAGCAGGATTCTTGAGATCGGATGAACCATGTCCACGCTGGTTGATGCGTCTTTTCGGGAATGGACGCTCGGGCTTGATCCACGGGAGAGCAGGATCTCAGTCTTCGAGCATATCCGGGATATCCCCTATTCGCTTTCGGTCCGGATGACCGGTCCCGACACCGCACCGGAAGAGATCCTGTCCGCAGGGAAAGGATACTGTGGCCCCAAACACTACCTTCTCACTGCAATGTTTCGGAAACTGGGCCTCGAAGTTGTTTTTGCCACGTTCCCGTTTCTCTGGAATGATCCGGATCTCCGGTATCCTCCCGATCTCCGGGCACTTGCAGCTACGGTGCCGGTCGCGTATCATCTTGCCTGTCGGGTCCGGATCAACGGGCAATGGGTACTGGTGGATGTAACATGGGACCCGGCTCTTGAAAAAGGCGGATTTCCTGTCAACAGGCACTGGGACGGTTTCTCTGAAACGCGATGCGCGGTAAAACCACTCCGGTCAGCAGTCCGGACCGCATATTGTCGCACGCCAACCAATGAACCGTGCCGGGACAGCCGTGTACGGGAGCTGAACGCTCTTGACAGGGAACAGAACCTGGAGGACGAGGCGGGACATCACCGGTTTCACCTTCAGAAAACCAGGATGCGGACTTCGGAAGACCGGAGCAGGATTTCACGATTTTACCCGGCATTTGAGGAATGGCTGGATGCCCTGAGAAAAGAACAGGAATAAAGACCCTGCACCACATTGCCTGTGCAATGCACAGGCGCAACCCGGTGAGAAATGGAATCTCTTTCTGTTGCTATGGCATTCCCCCGGGAGTGTCAATCCGTTGGCACTACATTGGTGCAAATTCGGAAAAACGGTATGGGCCCGTCGTGATTCGAACACGAGATCTTCGCCGTGTGAAGGCGACGTCATAGCCAACTAGACCACGAGCCCAAAATGCATCGACCGGGAATCGAACCCGGGCTATAGGCTTGGAAGGCCTAAGTCATGCCTCTAGACCATCGATGCACTGTGCTCTACAATTTTGGCGGGGAGGTGTATTAAGGATTGTCACTGTATGACAAACGACCATTCAGGAAATCCGGGATGACCCGAAGAAAAAGATTGGTGGTTAATATCCCCGGAGCTCTGCCTCGACCTTCTGGAGGTTGGCGATACGCTTCTCGAGGGGCGGGTGGGTGGAAAGAAGCTCCATGATGGAATTTCCTGAGAGCGCCGGAATGATGAAGAACGCGTTTGCCCCCTCTACCTTTGCCTTGGCTTCCGGGGGAACGACATCGATTCTTCCACTGATCTTATTGAGTGCCGAGATGAGCGCCCGGGGGTTCCGGGTGATCTGGGCGCTTCCCCGGTCTGCGGCGAACTCGCGGTACCGGGAGAGTGCGAGGATCAGGAGCGTGCTGATGGCGTACACGATGATCGAAACGATCCAGATCACAATCCATGCCCCGCCATTCTCCCGATTGTTGCCGCCGAACAATGCAGAGAAGAAGAAACTCTGCATGATCATGGATGCTATCATGGCGATGAAACTAGCGAGGGTCATTGTCAGGATGTCACGGTTCTTGACATGCGAGAGCTCGTGGGCGAGCACGGCTTCCAGTTCATCCTTGTTCAGGAGCCGCATGATCGAGTCCGTACAGGCAACAACCGCGTGCTTCGGGCTCCTCCCTGTGGCAAAAGCATTGGGCACCGGGCTCTGCATGATGGCGATCCTTGGCATCGGCAGGTCAGCCTCCCTGCAGAGTTTCTCGACCATCATGTGCAGTTCGGGGCGCTCATCCGCCTCGACAATTTTTGCCCCGGTACTCCAGAGCACCAGCTTGTCGGAGAAGAAGTACTGGACCAGTCCCATACCGACAGCAATCAGGACAATGAACCAAGCACTCACGCCGAATGCGAGGAGGATGGTCATGAATATGAGGTACAGCAGGAGCAAAAGCAGCCCTGTGAACCAGACCCTGGCAGTTAAGCCCCAGTCGCGTTTCCATTTCATAGTTGGTACATGTTTCTATCGTGCACTCATAAATCAATCGACAGGTGCAAATTATGGAGATGCCAACCGCAGGTGCAGGAGAAATACAGAAACCTATTTTTTTGTCAACATCGTTTGTGGTACCAATGGCTGAAGCAGATCCCGAAGCACTGGCTGATGTGGCATATGGTATCTTCGAGCACCTGCTGAACCGCGGGCTGCAGGAAAAGGGGAAGTACCTCTATGCACTGGTCGAGAGCGGAACCGATTTTACTGCGGACCTTGGCGAAATATTCTCGAAGTTCCGGGAGGAGTACCCACAGCTGGCTGAAGCGATGCTCGCCCGGTTTTCCGATGTCGGCACGGTATACCGGATGCTCTGTGAAGGGGAAGGGGTAATCCCTACGAAAACCACGCAGATGTACTGGATTGTGCTGGACGCCCCCGGCAGTGCTCCTGAAGCGATCGAGGACGAGAACGCCGGCAAATGGCTGATCTTCCAGGAGCCGGATGCCGTTGATGCGGCATGGAAGAAGGTACGGGATGCAACGGTTGCCCATGAACTCGGGATCTCGGCCAAGGTCAGCACGGCAAAGCCCAATCCCGATTCACGGGACAACCGGAAGGTCATTTACGTATACACGAAAGACTGGGCGGACGAGACCGATGTGATGCGGGTCCGGGAGAAACTCCGGGAACTGGGTTTTGTCGATCGCATCGGGTACAAGCGCAATATCGAGACCTTTGCCGGGGAGTACGCATCCAAGGGCAAAAGGGTCACGTATTATTCTGCCTGACTGCGTGGGACACCCCCAGCTTCTGCATCAGAAAACCCGTGCGCACTTTTTCATGAGGCCTGTCTCACAATCCGATATTCTGTTTCATGGGAATTTCAAACAGGAAATCGGATGTGAAATTTTTTTCATTGCGATCATGAGGTGTTAGTTGATGAGGCTACAATCGGATAATTATCCTACAAAACGCATGTACATGCTACAAAATTTTTAGTTCTCCGGCGTGATTGTGCGTCCCATGATGCCAGGGATTAGGTGAAAAATTTCATACAGGGGGCGAGGGGTCGATCAAAATTTTTTTGGCAGGCCCTGCTATCCGGAAAAAATTGATGGCAACTGATCCTGGTGCGCGTACGGATCCAGACGACCGGGCTGGGAAATACCACTGCTCTGATGATGTCGGTGTGAGAAAACCACCAGTTCGAAATTTCAGAAAAAAGAATAAAATATTGGAATGAAAGAGGTTACGCCTTACGCTCCTTGTTCTTGGGGCGCAGGTTTGCATAGCCGCACTTGCGGCAGGTGGTTGCGCGGATCGCATTGCGTGCGTTACAGTGCATGCATATTTTCACGTTGAGGAGCCGGGATTCGGCTTCAGGGAACTTGACCATTATTGAACACTCCTGTCTGCCCTTATAACAAAGCTGTAAGACATATTAACCATTTGCGTTTCAGAGAGTACGGTATTCCTGTACAAACCAGTCATGAAACGCAGCGAGTGCCCGCGCCCGGTGGGATATCCGGCTTTTCTCTTCGAGGGGGATCTCTGCAAGGGTCTTTTCTCCCGTCTCGAAGATGGGATCGTAGCCGAACCCGCCCTCTCCCCGCGAGGCTTGTGCAACCCTGCCCTCGATGGTCCCTTTGAAGACACGGACGCCGCCCGCATCGGCAAATGCAATGGCCGTGACAAACCGGGCACTGCGGTCCTCACACCCCTCCATCAGCTTCAGGACGCCGCTGTTTCCGATCGTATTCTGGACATACGCCGCATACGGGCCAGGGAAACCGTTCAGCGCATCGATGAAAAATCCCGTGTCATCCACGATGAGGGGTGTCTTCAGCTGTCCGTATGCATACCCGGCCTTGCCCCGGGCGATCTCACCCACGTCAGCGGAACGATGCTCGGGCAAATCGAGGGAGATGTGGGTGATCTCCGCAGTGCCATGGAAGAACGCGGCAACTTCTGCAGCCTTGTGCGCATTCCCCGTAACGACTGTAATCTTCAGAGATATCTCCCCCGCAATTCAATCTCGTGCTCGCGGGCGATGATCTCGTCAGCGCCGGCAAACGTTCCGCGGTACCCTCTGATGAACGCAGCCTTCAACGATTCTGCATGTTCAGGTGCGGTGCTCTCGAGCGTCTGGAAGAGGACATGGATATCCACGCCCCGCTGCTCGATCTCGCTCGTTGCCTGCGCAAGGCCGAAATCGATCAGCACGCATTTCCCGTCGCTCTCGCGCAGGATGAGATTGCTGGTGGTGAGATCACCATGCATGATCTCTGCACGGTGGAGCAGGCCGATGATGCGGCCAGCCTCCCGAAGGTTTTTCTCTGAGAGATCTTCTGTCAGCAGGGTTCCCATAACCTGCGCCATGACAATCGTATCGGGGGTGATATCGGAGATTATAGGTGTCGGGACGCCTCCTTTGCGTGCGGCATGGATGAGCCGAGCCTCTGCCCGGGTCCGCTCCGTTATCAAACGCCTGTCCAGCGCCGGTACACGGTACCGTTTGGAGACCCGGTGCTTCTCCGCTTTTCCTTCATGGAAGGTGATGACCGCTTCTGCACCGCGTCGCTGGGTACCGGTATCACCTTCTGGATGATCTTGTACCGGCGAATCCCCCTTCCAGGTGACCTCAACCTCGTCTGAGCGGAACGAGGGATTGATCTGGGAGGACTCAACCGGGCATGACACTCCGCTCTCCAGCATCAGTTTTCCCGTATAGGCGATCATCGCGCCATTATCCCCGAGATATTTCTTCTCGGGAACGAAGAATTCGGCACCGCGCTCCTCGCACATGACCCGGAGCATCTCCTGCAGCCGGCGGTTCGCACCAACCCCCCCGACGAGGAGCACCTCGTTTTTGCCGGAAAGGGACAGCGCACGCTCGGTCACCTCTACGCACATCGCAAAGGCAGTTTCCTGCAGGCTGTAACAGACGTCCGGCAGCGGAGCTTTATGATCCTTCGCAGCAGAGACAAGGCCGGAGAACGCAAGGTCCATACCCTTCACTGTGTAGGGGAGGTCAACATACGTCCCTTCCTGTGCCTGCGCCTCGATATGCGGGCCGCCCGGGTGCGGGAAGTTCTTTGCCCGGGCAAACTTATCGAGGGCGTTGCCAATCCCGACATCCAGCGTTTCCCCGAATATCCGGTATCTCCCGTTCAGGTACCCGATGACCTGGGTGTTCGCACCGCTGGCGTAGAGTACAATTGGATCCCTGCAGCCGGTGGCGAAACATCCAATCTCAACATGGGCGACACAGTGGTTCACCCCTACGAGCGGGACGTCAAGGGCAAGGGCGAGAGAGCGGGCAGCAGTGGCAACCGTCCGGAGGCAGGGGCCAAGGCCAGGTCCCTGCGAGAACGCCACTCCTTCAATCTTCTCCGGCTCAGTAAGGATTGTACCGATCAGTTCTTTCATTGCTGAGGCATGGTGCTGCGCAGCCTCACGCGGGTGAATCCCCCCGGAAACGGGACGGTACGGCCGTGAAACAAGAGAAACAAGATCGTGATCAAAAAGAGCGGCACTGAGGTTCCAGGCCGTGCCCTCAATCCCCAGTATCTGCCCAAAAACAGGCATTGCTGATGTTTACTTTCTGAATTCAGTATACCCGCACTTGCCGCAGGTGGTCCGGTCCTTGTGGTCTGCCATCATGACACCGGGTCCGCAGCGCGGGCAGTATTTCTTTTCGGTGGTGACTTTTGCACCCTCGACCTTGAAGTATGCGCCTCTCTTGGGAGCCTTCGAGGCTGCTGCCTTCTTTGCTGCCATGATTATGCAGCCTCTTCCTTGGGCTTGGGCATGCCGCGCGCTGCAAGGTGCGGGCGCTCGGTCTTGTTCCGGCTCTCCTCGCTCTCGTATACCCGGGCGGAGCCGGTGAGTTCTGTCTTGCCAAAGCTGCTGTGCAGGGTGTCAAGGGTGACCTGGTGCTCTTTTACATTGAGCAGGGCGCAGAGTTTCCCGATGATCTGCATACGGGAGGGGGTAGCTCCGTCGTATTTGAGGGTAAACTGAACCTCTCTTCTGGATAAAAGTTCATTCCTTTTATCGCTGGTGATCTCAAAGTCCATCGATATCCTGTAATTATTGGGAACCGGGTTATTTAAAACATGACCTTCGTCAGTCCCCTGAAAAGGAACGCCCGCTCCATGGATGGAATGCACGGTTGCAGGATTATTCCTCTGAATGGATAAACCGTTCAAGAAACGCCCGTGCCGTATCCTGCGCACCGGGCGTAACCGTGCGGAGGACAACGCCTTCACCGGGCTGCCCGTAGAGCACGATGGATCCGAGCGGTGCGGCAATTACCATCGGGATGACAGCGAGATCTTCTTCCCCGTCAACAAGTATCGTGTGGGGAGGGTATTCCACGGCATAGCGTATCGCCGCAACCAGTTCGTCGGTGAGTGTGCCTGCAGGATTTTTCACGCGGATGGATTCACCGGATACCGCAGGCACCCGGTTACAGGGTGAACGCATCGTGTACCCGTCAATAATTCCGACTGCAGGGATTATTCCTGCCTTACGCAGGTTGTGGGTTACCACGTCACCGACAGTAAAAACAGTTTTTTGGGAGAGAAGGGGAAGGATATCCGTTATCTCGGGATACAGTTCGCCGAAGGGGTCCTTGAAGAGCTTACGGTGCTCTTCCGGGAGGGTGAGCATCAGCGGACCTTCAGCGCGTACCGGCCGGGGAGCTTGATGTTCATGCGCTTGGCCACTTCGGAATTTTCCGGATCGATAATGACCAGGTACCCTGACCAGTCTTCGCTTAAGTTCGAGGTGCCGCAGACAACGCAGCTCTCGCCATCGACAACGCGGTGGCAGTCACGACAGACTTTTCCCTGCTTCTTCTTATTCGCCGGCGGCATGCTCCTTCCTCTTGCCCTTTGCCTTTTCGGCAGGCTTCTCCTTTCCCGAGCCGGAAGACTGTCCGGACTTTTCCTTTTCTTTCTCCATCTCCTCTTCAAGCCAGAGAGCAGTACCAAGGCCTGCCTGACGCATCGTCAGGCCGATCTTGCTGTCACGGGGCTCGCGCTCGTTTAAGGATAATGTCACGACGCGGACGCGGACGACATCGCCGACACAGATGAAGCGCTTGGACTCCTGGCAGATCAGCCTGGCGTTCTTCTCATCGTAGTTGATGTATTCATCGGAGATCTGGCTTACGTGCAGCATGGCATCGATCGGGCCAAGACTGACGAACGCGCCAAAGCTGGTGGTCTCAACGACAACCCCTTCAATCACTTCCTGGAGGGCAAGCCGGAGCACCAGTGCTTCGAACTTGACATCGTAATAGACTCCGCCGTCACCGGGGACGAGTTCCCCCTCCCCGACATCCGTCACTTTCGTGACGCAGATAAAGATCCCGATTTCCTTGTCAATACTTCCCTCAAGCTGTTCCTGGAGGACATCAAGGATTACTTTTTCGAGATTCTCCCCCAGACGCTGCGGGGGAACCCGGACCTTGTCTTCAAGCATCAGTTTGTGATACATCTTTCACCTCATCTCCGCAATAATTCCAGTTTTTTCTGTTTTCTCATAGATATCACACCCGTCCCGCGTGCAAGCAGTGCCTCTCTCAATCCCCGGTCGTTCGTGACTACAGTACAATTATTCCGGACAGCATAATCAATGATCTGCTCATCAACTGGCACCGTTTGCTGGGTAATAGTCTCGGCAATCGTGCACCGCTCACCGAGCATGAGGCCCATGCGTGCGGCAGCCCCGTTGCGGCCTTTTGCCCGTGCAAGCCCGTCCAGTTCATGCATCACGGATGCGAGTACGATGGGTTCGAACCCCCCAAGAAGGTTCCTGATCTCATCGAAGAGATCGATCTGGAACTGGGCCGGCATCATCAGTGCGTTTGCGTCAAGGAGAACCTTTACTCTCCCAGAACGCCCATCCCGATCAGGCGCCAGCGTGCACCCACCTGCCGGCTGATAGCGATCCTTGAGCCGATTTCAGCGCAGACGGGTCGTTTCAGCTGTATTTCGACACTGTCCTTCTTGGTGCTCGTAACAACACCGACCGTGACCGCGGTCCCAACGGACAGCATCAACGGCTCTGAATGTTTCAGCGGTTCAATGACAAGCTCGCTCGTTGCACCGACAACCCGTTCCATGAGGGTTACCCTGCACCGGATCTTATCCCAGACCGGGGGGAGTTTTCCCTCGTGCCCGAGTACCTGCCCGGCAAGGGCATCGCTTTTTGTCAGCGCCGGGTCAAGCCTGGTGCCCACACCGAGCAGTCCGCCGGGGGTTGCCGTCTCGACGATCTTCGATCCGGCATTGATTGATGTCACGGTCGTCGTGATGGGGATCCATTTGATCCGGTTCTCGACCTGTGTCTGCCTTCCTGGACGGATCTCGATTTTCTCATCGGCGCGGAGGATGCCCCGGATAAGAGACCCTCCGACAACACCGCCTTTTACGTCCTTCCAGTTACACCCGGGCTTGTTCACATCGAATGAACGCGCGATCAGCATTACCGGTTCAGCCTCGGGATCGCGTTCAGGCTCCGGAATTACCTCATCAAGCGCCTGTACGAGTGCCCCCATGTTGATCCCTTTCTGGGAAGAGACCGGGATGATGGGAGCATCTTCCGCAATGGTTCCCCTAACGAATTTTTTAATCTCGTTGTAGTTATCCACGGCCTCTTTCTGGCTTACAACGTCGATCTTGCTCTGGACGATGACAATCCTCTTGATCCCGACCAGTTCCAGCGCCATCAGGTGCTCCTTGGTCTGGGGCTGCGGGCACTTCTCGCTTGCGGCGATGACAAGCATCGCCCCATCCATCAGCGCGGAACCCGAGAGCATGGTTGCCATGAGAGTCTCGTGTCCCGGTGCATCGACGAACGAGATGGAACGGAAGGGAGTCCCCGTGCCTCCGCAGACCGGGCACTCGGGACGGGTGGAGAAGGCATCGGTGCCTTCGCACTGCTCACAGCGATAGAAGGTGGCATCAGCATATCCAAGCCGGATAGAGATACCCCGCTTCACCTCCTCACTGTGGCGATCTGTCCACGTCCCGGTGAGCGCATTGACGAGTGTTGTCTTTCCATGGTCAACATGACCGACAACCCCGATATTCACACTGGGAACTGTCACATCGTGCAAATGAAATCGAACCTCCTTATTGTATATAGGCCAAACCTACTTATACGTAACCAGTGGAGCAAAGGCTTGTATCCGATGCATTTTTAGAGGAGAGTTATCCCGTGTTCTCCTGATTTTAAAAATTGTAATAATGGAATGGCACCCTGATTCTCTTTTCCAAAAAGCCTGAAGGAATGCCTCAGCTGAAAAATGGATTTCCTGATTGATCCGGAAAATTCCGTTAAATGTCGTTTTTGTTGTTCACCGGAAAAGGCTGTGGATGGTATTATCCCCCGCCTTCACAACTCTGGTCAATGTTCTTGAGAGCGTCCTGGAATTCGCTGCCTGCCGCGTATTCACGCTCGCGGGCAATGATATTTTTCGCATCTTCCCGGATTGTAGTGCCTGTTTTGTTCGTGATTGTTGCCGGTATCAGTTGATCGATACGGTACAGGAGGTTCGTGGAATCCAGCTCGGCAAAGGTGACACCCCTGATCTCTTCAATCCGGAGGACCTTGCCGGCGGTGCCGGTCCGCGGGTACCGTACCCGCATCCCCAGTGCCATCTCTTCTGCAAGCATACGAGAAAATGGATATTGTGGGATATAAGATTTTTTGCATCCTGTTTGGAAATAACAATACGATCGTGTGTGGCTGAACGATCAGAAAAGAAGTTATTGTATGGTCAGACCTTCCATGACTGCAGATTCCGGAACATCAAATTCCCGTGAGGATCCGGAGATCTTGTACTTTCCTGCGGCTTTTACATCATAGGGATTATCGGTTGTTGAGTAGGGAACTATGAACTCCCCGTTCGTGCTCTCCTGCCGGTAAGTGAAGCTCCGCCCCGTATTGGTGACGAGTGGCACCTCGATGATCCCTTCCCCTTTGATATGGGCGCCTTTCACGTACTCGAAGACTTTCACGTATTTCAGGTCAATTGTCTCTGCTGTTGCCACGTCAGTTGGCGATTCATGGACAAGGCGGTAGTGGCGTAACGCAGGCACCGTATCGATCGGGGCGAGGAGATCCGCACTGTAGACCTTGGCATGATATCCTGGCATGGGGTTAGTGTTGTATTGTTCGGCACTCTGCGCTGCTGATGCTGGATCCAGCAGGGTGCCCTCCATGACAACCGGGATACTCTGTCCGGTAATGCTGGAGTCCGCATACACGATGTAATAGACCTTATCCGATGGAGCGGTCATCGATCCATCAAAGTTGTGAAGACGGGAGACCATGGTGAGGTAATAGGGCTGCTTATTGAGGACAACCGAGTTGTACCCCCCATCCTGGCTTGGTGCAAATACCATATCGTAATACGGGCCGGCAGCATCTGTTGCATTGTACCAGGTGGCCATGGCCCAGAATTTTCCCTGGTCCATCTCGATATCAGTGATAACGTAGCGGGTCCCGAGATAGTCAGCGATTCTGTTCGCGTTGTCTTCTGACTGGGACATGAAATAGGCAGCAGAACCATTACTTCCTGCCACACCCTGCTGGAAAGGATTGGCATTGGGAATACGTTTTCCAACGGTTGTGATAATATGCCCATAATCCCACCATGACATGATCCCGTATGATTCGTCGGGATACCGGAATGTCTCCTTGTTGTACGCAGTAAGATAGCCAACTCCGGTGTCTGGAGTATTGTTCACCAGCCATTCTGCGGACTCTTTCCAGTCAGAATTCATCTCCGTCCCATGGCTTGATGCATTCGTGTAACTAATCGAAACCGACGAGTAGATAAAGAGGAGTGCCACTCCGACAACCAGGACCGCTGCAGCAAGGGGAAGGAAGTGCATGCCGGAGCTGGCGGCCGGAACTTTTCCGGCCTTTTTGTGCTTTTTCTGTTTACCCGAAGTCTCACTATCAACCTCGCCGGATTTCTGGTCCGTGGGGCTGGAGTGTGCAGTGCCTGAAAAGAGTTTTCTGATGTCCGGCCAGCTCTTCTCGAAAATAAATCCTGTACATACTCCTGACATTAAAGCCACGTTAACCGCGAGATAGTATTCGTACCTGATGTGCTGCCAGGTGGAGAAGAGCATCACGATTGACCAGACGATTGCGAAGACCTGCTCGGGACGCTCATTACGGAAATTGTTGTAGAGCATGACGAGGATTCCGCCGGCCATGAGGAGGAGTCCGTAACTGAACGTTAACCATGCCCCATCGACACTCCAGCCACGGGCTTCCTGAACGGTTTCTGTCACCGCAGCCTGACCGAAGAAAGCATACAGTGCAGAGATGAAGAGCGAATAGAGCTGCGGGCTGGCAAAGAACAATACGATGACTGCCGTTGCTGCAGAAGCAAAAACAGCAGAGATATAATAGTACCACGGGTATGATTTCAGGTATTTCTGGAGTGCGTACAGATAGACTGATCCTCCGATGAGGGCAAGATATGCGATGATATGGCCGAGTGAATAGGTGGACAGATCAAGACCTGAACTTTTTAAACCAAAGAGGAGGAGGCCGATGATAGCAATGCTAAAGACTACTGTATTGATGATAACCAGGTATTCGCTTGTTCTTTGGCGGATTGAATCGATGATGAACTGGACGACAGTAAAAATACCGACAATCATCGCGAAAAGAATCATCGTTGGCATTACAAAGAGGCCGAGCAGATAGGCAATTCCCGTAAGCCCCGCGATGAGTATTGTACTTTTATACGAGCTTATATTCCAGAAGTCAACACTGGTATCCTTCTCAGAAAGTATCGAATACATGTAAAACAGGCAGAACAGCACGGAAAAAAGGACTTCGGCAATATGGTGATCTGCATACCCGTATAAGGACCGGTAAAAAAACTGACCGGCAACAATCGCGGTAAAGCCGGATGCAAGCACCCCCGTTTTCCAGGTACCGCATACCTTGCCGACGTAATACATGACGGCAACAGTAGCCGCGCCCATGAGCGGCGGGACGATGAGAAGGATGTGGATGATCTCGGGGCGGGTGGATGCACCGGTTATCAGGCAGCCGATGGCCACCGTGAGCGGGAAGAGCGGACCCCAGTATATCGATGTCCCTATCGGGTACTGGGTCATCGGCTCAAACCACCCGTACTGGAGATTATTTGCAAGGAGGAATTCAACTTGTCGGAGGTTATAGAGTGGGTCATCGCTGGCTACCAGGGAAAGGATATCCGCATTCCCCATGTTCAGCATGGGAAGGAGGCGGAGCCAGAGGGCAAAAAGGGAAAAAAATGCAACAAGGGCGAGAATCGTCCATGTCAGACGGTTTTTTAGATCAACGGAGAGCATAGAATCAACCTTTCTTCCGTACTTGGTTTCGGGAGAGACCATTAATAAATTTGGTTGAATGCATCAGGAGATTGTCTTAAGGAGATCTTCAAACTGGCGGGCTTTCTTTTTCCAGCTGTGGTTCTCAAGGTCAAGAGAGAATATGCGGGGGTGCTCCATCAGTCCTTTCATAATCCCGATGAATTCCTCCTGGGTCCGGTAAACGCTGATATGGGGACCACCGATCTTCTCGACATCCTGCATGGGTCTCATGACAATCGGCTTTCCACAGGCCGAGTATTCAAAAAACTTGTTGGGAAGGGCGATATCCCCCCATTGCGCGGGAAGGAGTGGAATTGTACAGGCATCCATGCAGGCAATATACCGCGGGAGTTCATGATAGGGTTTGGTCCCGGTGAAGATCACATGATCCGAGATGCCAAGATCCTGTGTCAGCTGGACAAGTTCCCGTTGGTAACCGGTGAAGAGTGATCCCCCCACAATAAGGAGTTTTGTTTTTTCCCGGAACTTTATGAGTGCCGGAAGGGCCAGGATAATGGCATCAATTGCATACCATCGCTCAATGCTTCCCGAGAATCCTATGACAAAGTCATCGGGATCAATCCCGAGCTCCTGCCTTGCAGGATTCCCATCAAGGGTTTTGAAAATATCCGTATCAACACCGTTTGTAATGAGGTGTGCGGAGAAACCGAAATCCGCCAGTTTCTCGACAAGGGAGGGCGATACCGTAGTGATAGAATTGCTGCGGGAGAGATTGTACCGTGTCACCATCCATACACATTTCCGGATCAGCTCCTGAAGGAACCGTCCTTTAAAATATGCAGCAGCAGAGTCCGGGAACCAGTCTTTCAGGTCAAAGATCACCGGCACAGCATACTTTTTTGCAGCCCAGATTACTGCAGATCCGGCAAGAATGTTAGCGGCAACAACGGCATCGTACTTACCATCTCTGATGATTTTATCGAAGATGTAGTAGTGATACGGGGCGTTGAGGGTATAATGTAGCAGGGGATTTTTCAGGGGAACCAGAGATGCTTCCTCTATAACCAGCCGGGTAGGGCGAGCCGCATCCCTGCTGACATGGAAATGCGCAACATGCACTTCATGCTGCTGTGCGAGTTCCTCGAATATGTAATGATGCCGTGACGGCACCGGGTGATGGATATAATCCTGGGTGGAGACAAGGAGGATCTTCATCAACAGAAGGCAGTTTTGTTCTTAATTCAGAATAAATCACGTGGTTTCACGGTTTATCAGTAATAGCCGGCGGGAGATGCCGTATTCTCGCGGGTGAGCCGATGGCAAGCATATGATCAGGGATATCACGGGTAACAATGGAGCCTGCCGCAACAAGCGCCCCTTCCCCGATACAGACTCCCGGAAGAATAGTTGTGTTGGCACCAATGGCAGCGCCATTTTTTATCACCGGGCCCTTGAGACCTCCGATACGTGTTGGGGGATAGCGATCATTTGTCAGAACTGCGTTCGGACCGATAAAAACATGATTTCCGATCCGGGTGTCTGTAGGAATAAAGACCATGCTCTGAATACTGACATCGCTCCCGATGACCGTGTAACCTTCGATTACTGTGCCCGTGCCAACGGCAACCCGGTTTCCTATAGTAGTCTTCTCCCGGATCATGACATTATGGCCCGTCTGGAAGTCATCACCAATCACAACATCACAATACAGGATGGTTCCTGACCGTATCACGGCATTCTGGCCGATTATAGTTCCTGGATAATCCTTCTTCGTCATGTTGTCCCGGGATGGAAAACCCAGGGTAACCGGCTCGAAGATCCGGGCATGTTCGCCTACAACATTTCTTCCGTATTCGATCATTCAACAGTCACGCTCTTTGCCAGGTTTCGTGGCCGGTCGATATCCCGGCCCATTTTTTCTGCAGTATGATAGGCAATCATCTGGAGCACCACGGTTGCAGTCAGGATCTGAGTGAGAAGGGTTGCTCCCGGAAGGGGAATAAATAAATCACAAATTTCCGGAAGATCTGTGTCCCCGGCTCTCCCGATTGCTATGACCGGTGATCCCCGTGCTTTCATCTCTTTGATGTTCGAGATCATAACATCATATGTCTCTCCAGGCATACAGATCGCAATAACTGGTGTCTTTTCCGACAGGAGGGCAAAGGGCCCGTGTTTGAGCTCTCCTGCAGCGTACCCCTCTGCATGGATGTAGGAGATTTCTTTCATCTTCAGGGCGCCCTCAAGGGAGACCGGATAAAAAGGGCCCCTGCCGACATAAAAGATGCTTTGGGCGTTCTCGCATAATCCCACCGTTTCCGAGAAGTCCATCAGGAGAACCTCTTCAATTGCCTTATGCGCATCGAGTAGTGTTTCGGCGTGATTGTTCCCGCAGAACCTGTTGACAATTTGCATCAATACTGCCAGCTGGGCAATAAAAGATTTCGTTGCAGCAACGCTGATCTCCGGCCCGGCACGCATATAGAGTGTTGTATCAGCGAGTCTTGTTACGGTGCTTCCGAGCACATTAGTGATCGCAAGGGTATGGCAGTTGTGCGCTTTTGCCAGCCGAAGTGCCATCAGGGTATCTGCTGTTTCCCCCGATTGGGTGATCCCGATGACGAGCCCGCTTGCAGGAGAGGGATAATACCTGAACTCAGATGCATAATCCAGACGGGCCGGGATCTGGCAGCACTCCTCAAGGAGATACTTGAAGATGAGGCCTGCATGGTAGGATGATCCGCATGCAACGATGGTGACAGGATCCTTGAGGTCATGATAATCCGGCAGGAGGGTATCATCTGTCCCACGGATAGTGTTATAAAAAACCTGGGGTTGTTCATAGATCTCTTTTACCATATAATGGGCAAAGCCACCCTTTTTCCCATCCTCAACACTCCAATCTATTAACTCAACAGGGCGGTTGACTCTGTTGCCATTCTGGTAAATGTTGACAGTGTCCCGGGTTATAGTCGCGATATCGCCATCTTCAAGAAAGACCACTCTCTCGGTATACTCAAGCATCGGTGTTATGTCGGATGCGATGAACGTTTCACCATCGCCAATCCCAATAACAAGTGGACTTGCATTCCTTGCGGCAACGATCTCCTCGGTGTCGGATGCAAGGACAAGGAGTGCATAGGATCCTTTCAGGCGGGACACTGCGGTCCTGACTGCTTCCAGGAGGTGGTTTTTCCTTGCATACTCCTCTTCAACAAGGTGGACAATGGCCTCGGTATCTGTTTCAGATCTGAACACGTGACCACGCGTGATCAGTTCGCGTTTCAGCTCGGCATAATTTTCAATGATACCGTTATGAACCAGGGCAATATGGTTTGTGCAATCGGTATGCGGATGGGCATTTTGATCATTCGGGATTCCGTGGGTTGCCCACCTTGTATGCCCGATACCCCTTTTGCCTTTCAGGGTTGCGGCAGTGCCGGCATGATTCGATATCCTGCCCTCTTTTTTTATTACAGAGAGAGCACCCTCCGCTGTGGCTATCCCGAATGAATCATATCCCCTGTACTCGAGTTTCTTTAATCCATCAACAAGTATCGGTGCAGCATCCCTTTTCCCTATATATCCGATAATGCCGCACACGTCAGATCACCAGGGAATTATCCTGGACCTGTCGGGACGAGAGGCTGCAATTGCCTTCAATTGTAACATTATTTCCGACAAGGGTATTTTTCAGGATTGAGAATGGACCGCTGGTAACAGAGTCACCAAGTACTGCACCGAATTCAGACCTTGTAGGGCTGCCCTCAATATCATGGATCCCGGCTACTGTTGAGATCGAGAGATGATCGGAAAGCTTGCACCGTTCTCCCAGGATCGTATCGATAACACGGGAGTGCGATCCAATCGTGGTATCGTCCATAACAATTGCCTCACCGATAACCGTGAACGGCTCAACAACTACACGTGATCCGATGCTGGTATTGGGCTGGATGCAACAATTGGGGCCGATCCTGCAGTCATTCCCGATCACTACGGGTCCATTAATAACGGTATTGGGACCAATTGTTGTCCCTTTCCCAATCTGGACTGCACCCTGGATGCTCGCATGGCGGCTGATAGTCCCATCACGTGTTGGGGGGATATTCTGGAGGAAACGACGGTTCATCTTGAGCAGGTCCCAGGGATATATTGCATCCTGCCAGTCATCAGCCGGAATTCCCTGTATCTTCACACCGCTGGCAATTAGCGAGGAAACCGCATCAGTCAGGTTGTTTTCCCGGATATGGGGGAAAAAATCCTTTGTCAGAGAATAAATTCCCGTGCTGACCAGAAAACTGGGAGCGTGTGCCGGTTTCTCGATGATCTGGGTCACATGACCGTTACTGAGCATCACGACCCCGAAGTTTGAGGGGCTGGGATGTTCCTTGACCAGCATTGCATTGGAGTGGTCCTTAATCCGGGCAATAGAGGCGGGATCGATGTAATTGTCTCCCGGGAGAACGATGAAGTTGTCTTGGATCTTTGGTTCAGCAGCCAGGAGTGCATGTCCTGTTCCCAGTTGTTTATTCTGGACAACAACCTCAACGGGAATGTCCAGGTTATTCAGATACCGGGTCACCAGTTCCTTGCGGTACCCGACAACGACAATGATATTGCGGATGCCATTTTTTATTAGGGCATCGATGACGTACTCAATGATTGGCCGGTTTACCACCGGGATCATCGCCTTTGGCCGGTTCTTCGTCAATGGGCGGACGCGCCTCCCTTCTCCTGCTGCCAGAATCACTGCCTGCATCATTCACCTACCGAATAATTGTTTTTTCTCCGATACATCCTTCTATCACGGTATTTGGTGCAAACTGCGCCTCACTGCCGATCAGTGTCCCGACATTGACAGAACAGTTGATGCCGAATTGCACCCCGTCTCCAATAACGGCACCAAATTTTTTCCTGCGGGTATCCTTCCCGCAGACCCGGACGTTTGCATGGTCATGACGAAGATTGGCGATCTTTGTCCCGGCACCAAAATTACACCCGGACCCGATAACAGAATCCCCAATGTAATTGAAGTGCGGGATTTTTGTTCCGCTCATGATAATAGAGTTCTTGAGCTCGGAACAATGGCCGATGTGGCAATCATCACCGATACAGGTTGCACCCCGGATATAGGCATGAGGCCCGATCCGGCAGTTCTTTCCAATAATACAAGGCCCCTCGATATAGGTGCCGGCTTTTATCACCGAACCTTCGCCAACCGAAACCGTGTTTTTCAGGGTCACGCCGTCTTCGATGATACCTTCATTTGTTGACGGGATATGTTCCAAAAATGAGGTATTTGCTTCGAGCAGATCCCAGGGATGGCCGACATCCATCCAGTAGGTGAGGGGGTGGGAGTACAACTGCTTACGGGCAATCAGCACCGCAATCGCATCAGTAAGTTCCAGTTCCCCGCGTGGCGATGGCCGGACAGCCTCGATAAGATCGAAAATCTCCGGGGAAAAAAGATACGCCCCTGCGTTAATCAGGTTCGATTTCGGGTGCCTGGACTTCTCTTCAAGAGAAGTAATATGCCCGTTCCCGACCATGACTACCCCGTAATCTTGAGCATGATCCGTGGTCGTCGTGCACATGCATGATGGTTTCCTCCGGCACAATGCTGCAATGTCCTCTTTTTTCAGGATCATGTCTCCGTTCAGGACAAGGAATTGTCCTGAAATATGGTTCCGGGCAGCACCGACGGCATCCGCGGTTCCTCGCTGCTGCCTCTGTGTGGCATATTCAATATGGATCCCAAGTGATGTCCCGTCTCCAAAATGCCTGCGTATCTCCCGCTCGCCATATCCCACGACAAAAACAAAATCGGTTACCCCGGCCTCGCGTGCTGCAACAACCAGGTGTTCCATCATCGGGCGGTTCGCGATGGGGAGCATGACTTTCGGGCGCTTCGTCGTCAGGGGGCGCATCCGTTTCCCCTCCCCTGCAGCGAGGACGACGCATTCCATAGGTACAGCTCTTCTTATCATGTTTAAGCAGTTTTCCCCTGCCGGATAAGTTCCCTGCCCGTTTCGAGCATGGCCTTTGCCTTCTCCCGTGTCCTTCCTTCGGCCGTGACCCTGATTTTCGGCTCGGTGCCGCTGGCTCGGATCAGGCACCACCCATCCTCGTCAGAGAGCCGTATGCCATCTGTCGGGTTCGTCGCCCCGATGGATGAGAGGATCTCTCTTGCAGCATCCGTCTTGAACGATTCTCGCAGGACAGGATAATTAGGCATCGCATCGATCTCTTCTGCAATGTCCCACTCCGATGCAATCTGGCAAAGAAGGGCCGCCGCAAACGGGCCATCCGGACACAAGGATATCTGCGGGAAGATCCATGCCCCGGAAGGCTCGCCGCCGAAATCCCCCCAGGAGATCAATTCTTCTGAGACAAAGGCATCTCCGACCGGGGTTCTATGAACATCAGCGATCTCATCGATGATCATCGATGCATCGCTTGTTGTAACCACCCGTTTAGCATCAAGGTATTTGGCAAAGAGCATGAGGAGATGGTCTCCCCCGACATATCTCCCCTTGTTGTCGAATGCCATCATGCGGTCGGCGTCCCCGTCATGGACAAGAGCGCAGTCTGCCTTATTTTTTAAGACCATCTCACCAACATAACCGAGATACTCCGGCAAAGGTTCAGAGGGTCTGGCAAACTTCCCAAAAGGATTGCAGTTGATTAACACAGTATTGATGTCTGCGTCCGCCAAGAGGGATGGGGTCAGCGTGGAGCCCGCTCCGTTACCGCAATCGACGATAACTGAGATCTTCCGGCCGAGGGATACTTTGTCAAGAATTGCTTTTTTATGTGGCGTACAGGCATCAACTGCGTACTCCTTTCCGAGATGCTGCCAGTCTGAATATGTAAGGAAAGAAAGTGCATCCTCTGTCCCCTGCTGCTGCGCCTGGGTGAATGACGAGCCGTCCGGGTTGAAGAGTTTTATTCCGTTATATTCTTCGGGATTGTGCGAAGCAGTGATCATGCAACCGGATGTGACAAAACGGGAATTAAATGCGACAGTTGGCGTCGGAACGATCCCGGCAACACGGGCCGTCCCTCCATTGCTCACGATTCCAGAGATGACAAGATGGGAGAGGAGGGGGCTGGTTGTCCGCGTGTCCATCCCTAGGATAACCTCGGACGATCCTGCCGCGAGAACATTGCCGACCCTGAATGCGGTATCGATAAGTTCCTGATCAAACCGTCTCCGTATTCCGGAAGACCCAAAGAGCATACTACCAGATTGGGGTTTTTATCTTAAAGGATTTATGTGTTCAATTATCCCCGTTCGCACACCCCAGTCAGTCCCGGCAGGTGCGCCCGTAGGGGCACCAGTGTTCCAGTTCATAGAGTCGGGCAATGCCTGCTGTCGAAGGCCCGATACAGATGACCCTGCAACGCTGACGGTTTGCTTCAATTATATCTCCGGTATCCTGAGCGACAAGTCCTTCTCCGTTGATGAGAATAACATCGGCATCGGAAAGGTTCTGCGTCACATGCCCGAACGCAGAAGGCCCGCTCTTTCCCATTGCCCCGATACAATACAGGTTTTTGCCGGCAAGCTCCCGACGGATCTCGTCATGGCAGGCAGCGTGGGTCGACTCATGACAGGGATGAAGGATCCTTGACATGCAGAGAAATCCGAGAATAACGTTGATAATGGCAACAGCAGCACCCCGGACAGTTATTGAATCTAGCGGTGCCCCGAACATAAATGCTATTTTCGTTGGCGCCCGTATCGGGTCGAAAGTGGTGAACACAGCGCTTCTCCCACCAAATGTGGCTGACATCGGGGCCCCCTGCTCGAACTGGCAGATCTTTACATTGGGATTGACATCCAAAACGACCCCCGCATCCGAGCAGCCGCCATGTTCCGCAAGTTCCTGAATTTTTTTTACCGCATCAACAACAATATCCATTATTCAACTCCATTCTCGTCCAAGAGGACAACCCGGGCAGGAGCCCCGTCAATACCTGAAAGTTTCAGTGGCAGTGCAACAAGGGTGTAATCGCCTTCAGGGACGCGGGAGAGGTCGAGCAGTTCGATGATAAGGCAGCCCGAACCCAGGAGCTCACGGTGTACCGAACCGTCGCAATCGAACCGCTCAATGGAGAAGGAATCGATACCAATGCAAAGCGAGCCCTGAGAGATAAGATAGCGTGCTGCACCCGGAGTCAGGGAGGGATAATCCTCCCGGAATGCAGAACACTGCGAGAATCCTGTCCTGAGCAGGATCCGTTTGCATCCATCGATCCTGCCCTCGAGATCTGCTGCTTCGATAAGGGATCCTGCACCTGACACATCCAGCACCCGGCAGGGTCCTATCAGGTGCGACAGGGGCAGCTCATCAACGCTCACACCCGTTTTCAGGTAATGGATGGGAGCATCGATATGCGTACCGGAATGGCTGCTCATCCGGAGTTCGGAGATCAGGTATAGGCCGGCATCCCTTTGGGAGAACCGGGGGGGCGTGTCACCCGGATAAACGAGGGAATCTCCAGCGAGCGATCGGGTGATATCAATTATCGTCATCAGGTATCCGTCCATCCATGCTCCCCTATCAGGGGGACGAACCGCACCCCTCCATGGGAGGACTGAACGGTTCTGCCATGGTGTTTTTTCAGGGTTACGAGTTCCTGGATGTCCCTCCCGCCAACAGGTGCCACCAGGATCCCTTCTTCATCCAGCTGATCGATGAGGGGAGGGGGGATTTGCGGGGTGGCCGCAGTGATGATGATCCCGTTATAAGGAGCGTTCTTTCGGTATCCTTCTGTTCCGTCCCCCACGATAATGCTGACGTTTTTCAGCCCGAGGCTGGCAAGGTTCTTCCTCGCGAGATCCGCCACGGCATGAATGCGCTCGATCGTGGTAACGTGGCTTACGAGACGCGCGAGGATTGCAGCCTGGTACCCGCTGCCGGCGCCAATCTCTAAAATTCGGTCTTCAGGTTGTGGTTCGAGAAGATCGGTCATGAGGGCAACGATATAGGGCTGGGAGATTGTCTGCCCGTTTCCAATAGGGAGCGGAGCGTCAATGTATGCAGATGACGTATGGGGCGGGGGAACGAAAAGGTGGCGGGGAATCTCCCGCATTGCATCCAGGACCCGGACATTCGTGATCCCCCGTGCCTGGATCTGTTGCTCCACCATCCTGGAACGCTCGTCAGCTCGGGGGAAGGTTTCCATAGAGAATGGTTTTTAGAATCCTGTTTTTTCCGCCTCATCGATCGAGGCATCGATCTGTTTTTGCAGGGCTTCGGGAAGTCCGGAGATCTTGACATCAAGGAACCCGCGTATAATGGTTGCAGTTGCCTCATCCTCATCAAGGCCACGGGACATGAGGTATTCGATCTCTTCGCGGGCGAGTTTCCCGACCGCCGCCTCGTGAGAGAGTTCTGTTCCGACAACAGATCCTTCGATCTCGGGTATCGCGTAGATAACGCCATCCTTGAGGATGAGACCCTTGCATTCAAGATGCCCGCGGGTGCCCGCAGTCTTCCCTGCAATGTGGCCACGGGAGATGATGGTTCCACCCTTGGTGATAGCACGGGTCACCAGTTCTGCGCTGGCGCCCTTGCCTTCAAGGACTGCCCAGGACCCAAGATCCATGTACGAGCCCTCGGGACAGATGACAACGCTGCTGAACCGGGCAACAGAGTTCTCTCCTTTGAGGGTCGCTGTCGGATACATCTGGATCTTTTTTACCGGCTGCATGCAGACGTAGTTGGAGAGGAAGACTCCGTTCTCTTCGACAATGGACTCACTGCGCGGGTAGACCTCGATGTTCTCGCTCCAGTTATGGATCATCGTGAAACTGATCTTGGCATTTTTACCGACATAGAATTCCGAGATGCCATAATGGGCAGCGCCGTGGCCTACTTTTTCTCCGCTCGAGCAGCCGGAGATAATATGGAGCTCAGCGCCCTCTTCGGCAATGATGATATTATGGACATGCTGGATCTGCTCCCTGCCGAGGAAAAGGCAGGCCTGGATGGGGAAGATGTTGCTTGAGCCCTTGTGGGCAATAATAACATAGCCTTTCGGATCTTTTTGGGCTGCCACATATTTTGTTATGTCATCTTTATCCGGAGAAACGACCTTCCAGACATACTCCTTCAGCCAGTCATACTTCTCCATCGCCTTTTTGTAAGGAAGGACTTCAATCCCCTGTTCGGAGCATTCCGAGTGGACGATATCCTGGTCCATCTGGAGGTAGCTGCCGCACCGGTTTTGCAGGGATAGATCAATCCCCGTCTGGGCAAGCCGTTCCTTGTCGGCCTTTGAGATCTCGGGTACTTTTACGGGTTGCGGCATTCAAGGCACTCCCTGTATCCTCTTTCTTTGATATCCTTCATGATCTCGCGGGGATTCCCATGGCACTTGATCTGCCCGTCGCACATCACGTGGCCGCGATCGGTTTCCAGGTAATCAAGGATATACCCGGTGTGGGTGATAATAAGCCCGCTCTTCTGGCGCTTGACAATACGCTTATCCTTCTCTAAAAGAGAGCCGATTGCATTGCCGATAAGGGAAATATTCTCGATATCAACGCCGCTCTCCGGTTCGTCGAGCATGATAAAGTCCGGGTTCTGGATCGTCAGCTGGAGCACTTCGCTGCGCTTGATCTCGCCGCCGGAGAATCCCTTGTTGATGTCCCGTTCAAGGAACTTGTCCATATGCAGGGATGTGGCAAGTTCCTGGATATTCTCGTCCTTTGTCCGGGAGATTGCCGTGAGGAGTTTGCCCAGTTTCAGGCCGGAGATGGTGGGGGGGCGCTGGAAGAGCATGCCGATCCCACGCTTTGCCCTGTCGTGGGCTTTCATCCTTGTCACATCTTCCCCCTTGAAGATGATCTTGCCCTCGGTGATAACGTATTGGGAATACCCCATGATCGTCATCAGGAGTGTTGTCTTCCCCGATCCATTGGGGCCGAGAAGGACATGGGTCTCCCCCTCTCCGATGTGGAGGTTGATGTCGTGCAACACTTCCCTGTCGCCGACCTTCACATGCAGGTCTTTGATATCCAGCATAAGATAATCGTAGACAATATGTCCATTGCTGCATTAAACGCTTTTCACCTTGCCATCCCGGTGGGCGGATTCGGTATGTTTTACTCGTTGCATGATGAAACTACCAATAGATATGCCACCGGCGCGTCGGGAAAAAGTCAGGGACAAAGACGGAAAGGCGAAGATCCGGAAAGGATCAAAGGATGCACAGGCTATCCTTCGATCTGCCGAATCCCCGGGAATTCAGCCGTTCATTAACAGTGTAATTTGCGGCGATGCTCTGGCCGTCCTGTCGCGGATTCCTGAGCAGAGCATCGATCTCATCATCACATCCCCCCCCTATAATTTCGGGCATTCCTATGCACAGGACCCCCATGACGATACCCATGATTGGAATGAATTTTTCGATAGCCTTCATGGTGTCTGGAAAGAGTGCGAGAGGGTCCTTAAACCCGGCGGGAGGATTGCGGTGAATGTCCAGCCCTTATTCTCGGACTACGTTCCCACTCACCACATCATCTCGCAGCAGCTTTCAGGTCTTGGTCTGCTCTGGAGAGCGGAACTGCTCTGGGAGAAGAACAATTACAATGCAAAATATACCGCATGGGGGAGCTGGAAGTCACCCTCGATGCCCTACATCAAGTACACCTGGGAATACATCGAGATCTTTGACAAAGAATCGCATAAAAAAACCGGCCAGAAATCAGATATTGACATATCTGCTGAAGAATTCAAGGAGTGGGTTATCGGCCGCTGGACATTTCCTCCGGAGACACGGATGAAGGACTACAATCACCCGGCCATGTTCCCGGAAGAACTCCCCCGCCGGCTCATGAAACTGTTTTCCTACAAAAACGATATTGTCCTGGACCCGTTCAACGGGGCCGGAACAACCACGCTGGCGGCCTGGAAACTGGGGCGCCGATTTATCGGGATAGATGTTTCAGAGCAGTATTCCAAGAAGGCAATGGAGCGCCTTGCCACAGCTGGTGTAACCGCGGGGGAGCCTCCGGCATACCCCTCCCCCCGTCTTTTGCGCCTGAACGATCTGCCCCGATAACCGCTCCGGAATTACCCTTCGGGCAGGTTCTCCTTCACATACGCCAAAGTCCCCTTACGGTCATACTGGTGCTCAAGGATATAGTTGTGCACTTCTGCATACTTCTGGCGGGTCCTCAGCAGATTGTTGTATACCGGAACCCGCTGGTTGTAATTCCCTGCGTCGCGGCTTTGGTAATACTGGTCCATCTCGGCTTTCAGGGCATCGATCGCGCCGGTAAGTTCGGTTACTCTCTGTTCAGACAGATCAACTACTGAGTTCAGATACAGGGACTCGCTGCAGCGTTGGTAGAGGATATTCCCCTCCCCAATCCTGATAACGAGCGGGTCCGAGAGAAGCCGGGTATCGTCACCGAAGGTGTCCGTTGGCACGCCGACAAAGGAGAGGTTTGTAGTCTCGATGAATGCATACCCGGTTCTCTTGTACTCCCCCCCGGGGCAGGTCACCCCAACCGCCATATGCGCTTCCGGCGTAAACGAAAGCAGCGACACGTTGTACCCTTCCCGTGAAAGGAGGCCGGCCAGGAGCAGGCTCTTATCGTCGCAATCCCCGGATTTGTCCACATAGGTCTCGATGGGGAATTTGGGCGGATTCTCGCTTAAGGATTCATACGGCATTGACTGGACGAAGACTGCCATGAGTTCAAGGTATTCGTCATCATCAAGGTGCTGCTGGCTCCGTATTGAGCGGAATGATGCAATGAGGGAGGAGTAAAAGGAGTCCTGTGCGGGATCGTTGATCATCGCAAGGTAGGTCTCCCGGATCCAGGCAGAATCCGAGATGTTCCCCCGGACAACGGTCTCTTTCTTCGCAGCTTTTGCCCCGTAATAGACTGCAGGCTCAACAGAACCCGAAAGGGATATGGTGACATTTCCGAAAGGAAACGAGTAATCTGATGAGGGAAGCGGCAGGGAAGTCTCCTGCACTTCGATACGCGGGGGGACAACGCCGTCGCGGTTGACGATGAAGGTAACACCAATGGCAATAATCAGGAAAATGAGGAGAAGGGGGATGATATATCCCGTTATTTTACCCGGACGACTCATAATTACCCTTCAAGGATATCCGGAACGTCAGCAACTGACTCGATAATCATATCCGGTACAACTGCGGAGTTGTGCAGAAGATCTTCCCGGAATTTCCCTGTTCTGACGAGAATCCCCTTCATGCCTGCCTGCTTCGCGCCCCCCACGTCCGTGAGAAGATCATCGCCGATCATCGCGACCCGTTCCGGGGGAAGAGCCATATCCTTAAGCGCGAGTTTAAAGAACGTTTTCGAGGGTTTTCCCATCAGGATCGCGGTCTTTCCTGTTGCGTATTCCAGAGCAGAGACAAACGGCCCCGCGGAGAGTGCAAGACCGTCCTGTGCCATCCAGTACCGGTCTCTCTCAAGGGCGATGAGTTCTGCCCCCTCCATGAGAAGCCGGAATGCGGTATTGAGCGTGTTATAATTGGCGCTATCCCCGGCATCGCCAACAATAACGTAGTCCGCGGATTGTGAGACATGCGCCCCCGTTCCGGCAAAATCCTGGTCCACATCTCCCGTAACGAGGAGATGAAACCGTGTCCTGTTGTTCTGTCTCATATAGGCTATCGCTGCTTGGGGTGGGGTAAAGATGTGTTCAATGGGTATATCGATGCCCATACCCGACAACTGTGTGCAGATCGTCTGCCGGCATTTCCGCGTGGTATTCGAGATACAGCGAAACGGAATACCGTGTTTTGTCAGGTATTCCAGTGTCGTACGGGCCCCTGGGATTGCTTTTCCTCCCTGGTAAATCACGCCATCGAGATCGATCAACAGACCATCTATGTTCATCCTATCATGGCCGGAAGAGGCCCGGCCTGTCGTTGGTAGTTGTGTGTTGAATCGCCCGGCAGATTAAACGTCTCTTTAGGGTCAATGGGATCTCCTGTCACTTTCACCCCGCACGCCCGGATCTTTAAACCGTCATATTACGAGGGAGTATCAGAAAGATGTCTGTCGTACCGGCCCCCTCTCGAATCGGTGCACTCTGGCAGCAGCGGATGCAGTCGATGCGGGAATATTCTATTGTCCGCGACGGGAATGCCTTTGAAGCCGGGTTCTCGGATTCCGTGGTATTCTCATCAGAGTATGACCGGGCACGGATGTATCTCGACACCCTCTTGGACCGGTATGAAGGAATGGCATTCGAGACGATCTTTCGCGGGAGGGAGGTTGTCAATGAAGGAGGTACCTGTTTTGCCCTTGAATCGCGCCAGGTGTATTCGTTCCCATCGCTGGACAGCGACCAGCTGAAAGCCCGCCTTCTTGGAGACCTGACTCTTGTTCATGGCATCGGTCCCGCGATCCGGAAACGGCTCAATGCACGGGGATATCATTCCATTCCCGACCTCCTGGAGCACCCCTGTTTCCGGCAGCAGGCAAAAACTGTCCTTTCCTGTATCACTGGAGGTGACAGTTCATCCATCATGGACCTTGCCGGCAGCCGGCATTCACGGTCCCATCCATCGGTCCTGGGTGCAGCAACTCTCCACGAGCCGGAAGATTTTGTATTTCTGGATATCGAGACGCTCGGGCTTTTCTCCCGTCCCATCATCCTCTTCGGTATTGGTGTTATCGAACGCGGGCACCTCATCGTCTATCAGTATCTCCTGCGCGATATTGCCGAAGAGCAGGCAGCGCTTATTGCCACGATGGATCTTTTGTCCGGAGACCGGCCGGCCCTGGTCACCTTCAATGGCAAATCATTCGATTTCCCCTATCTTATGGACCGCCTCGCGTACTATGGTCTTGGGTATCCGGCTACCATCCCCCATTTCGACGTCCTCCATTTCAGCCGGCGCCGGTGGAAAGGCCAGTTCCCCTCCCTTCGCCTGGCAGCTCTTGAACGCAAAATCCTGAATGTCTCACGCGAGGATGATGTCCCCGGCCAGATGGTCCCGGAATTCTATGAGAGATATCTCCGGTCCGGCAATCCCGGCCCCCTTGTCCCCGTCGTGGAACACAATCGCCAGGACGTGGTCTCTCTGGCCCGCCTCTTTTCGTTCCTGCTGGAGGAGGCACATGGCGGTTGTTGATCTCCTCCGGCTCCTTGATACCAATCCGGTCTTCCGGGCACGCTGTGTCCACCGTCAGGTCTCTGAACCTGAACCCCCGTACTATGGCTCGCTTGACGCCCCGCTTTCCCCGGCCCTTGAATCCTATCTTGACCAGTGCGGGATCCGGCTCTATTCGCACCAGTGCGAGACAATAAACCGTGCCCGGGCCGGACAAAATGTCATCCTTACCACCGCAACAGCCAGCGGCAAGACCCTTGCATTCAATCTCCCGGTATTCTGCCATCTCGAACAGGATCCCGATGCCCGCGCCCTGTACCTGTACCCGACAAAAGCGCTCGCAAATGACCAGCTCCTGTCACTGGAAGAGATGGCGCAATTCACGGGAATTGCGGCAAGATCGGCGGTCTACGATGGTGACACCCCGCAGTCAAAGCGGGCCGCGATTCGTGAACACTCGCGCTTGATCATCTCCAATCCTCACGAGATACATCACGTTCTCTCATGGCATGCCAAGTGGCAGCCGTTCCTCTCGAACCTGGATTATATCGTCATTGACGAGGCTCACCGGTACCGTGGTGTTTTCGGGTCGCACATAGCGTTCGTGATACGCCGCCTTCTCCGCCTCTGCCGGCACTACGGTACAAGCCCGCAGTTTATCCTGTCGACAGCGACGCTGGCAAACCCCGTGGAGTTTGCACATGCCCTTACCGGGCAGGATTTTGTGCTGGTCGATAATGACGGGGCGCCCCATGGCAGGCGGAATTTTGTCCTCTTCAACCCGTTTTACGATGGGATCAGCGAACGCTCCGTCCACCAGGAAACCAAGGACCTCCTGGTTTCCTGCGTGAAAGAGAATCTCCAGACCCTCTGTTTCACCGGGTCGCGCAAGATGGCGGAGCTGGTGACCGTATGGTCACGCGATGATGCGAGGCGTATTTCCCAGAAACTTGCTGACGCGATTTCCGTGTATCGCGCGGGATACCTGCCGGAAGAGCGGCGGGCGATCGAGCGACAGCTCAAGGAAGGTACCCTGAAAGGTGTTGTCTCGACGAATGCCCTCGAGCTGGGGATCGATGTCGGATCTCTCGACGCTGTCATCATCTCCGGCTATCCCGGCACCATGATGTCCACCCGCCAGCAGGCCGGGCGTGCCGGAAGAAAAGGGGGCGAATCCCTTGCTGTTCTCGTTGCGCAGGCAGACCCGCTCGACCAGTACTTTATGCACCACCCGGAGCAGTTCTTCTCCCGCCCGCACGAACTGGCTATCATCGACACCACCAATCCCTATATCGTTTCCGGGCACCTGCTCTGCGCTGCTGCCGAGCTCCCCCTGCGCGAGGACCGCGACAGCGCGTTCTTCGGGGAAAACCTGTCATGCCTCCTGCCGGACCTCGGGGCCGCGGGGCTCCTCCGGAAAACGATCCGCGGGTGGGTCTATGCCGGCCGCGGGAGGGCAGCCGATGCCGTCCGGCTGGACGGGGTTCCCGGGGAGTCTTTCCGGGTCATGTGCCATGGCAGGCTCCTTGAGACCATGGACCGCGGGCAGGCCTACCGCGAAGCGCACAAAGGCGCCATCATGCTCCACCAGGGCGAGACGTACGTTGTCAACGAGATGGACCTCGATACCCACACCATCCGCGTTACGGAGACAGATGTCGACTATTACACGCAGCCGCTTAAAGAAATCGACATCTTAATCATTGAAACACTGGAGACCCGGACGGTCAACAACACCCCCTGCTTCTTTGGCGAAGTGGAAGTGACGGAGCAGTACACGGGTTACAAGATCAAACGCGGCGACACAATCATCGGCCTTGAGCCCCTCACGCTCCCGCCCCTGACCTTCCGGACAAAAGCCTTCTGGTTCATCCCGCAGGAATCCGTTGAACTGACTGTCACAAAATCCGGTGGCGATCTTGGAGGGGGCCTGCATGGTGTTGAGCATGCGACAATCGCGCTTATGCCGCTTTACGTCATGTGCGACAGGTGGGATATCGGCGGGCTCTCTTCGCCATCGTTTGGGGAGAAGGGAGAGCCCGTGGTCTTTGTCTACGATGGGTACGAAGGGGGAATCGGGCTTGCCGAGAAAGCCTTCGGGCTCCTCCCCGAACTTTTCATCGCAGCGCACGAACTTGTCCGTGACTGCCGGTGCGAGAGCGGGTGCCCATCATGCATCTACTCCCCCAAGTGCGGGAATGACAACCAGCCTCTTGACAAGGATGCCACGGTGCTCATCCTCCGCGAGCTCAGCCACAGTTTGGGGGAAGCAGATCATGCTCCCATCGCGGCTGGAAAAAGTGAGGTTCAGGTCGCTTAATACTGGGGGTGTCAGTCCACCAGCACGACCCGGCTCTCAGGCGTCTCGGATTCGTCATCGAAGATGAAGAGCTCATCGATCGTTGCATTCAGGGCCTTTGCAACTTCGTGGGCAAGTTTTAAGGAGGGATTGTACTTCCCCTGTTCCAGAAAGACAATTGTCTCCCTCCGAACGCCGACTTTTTTTCCAAGATCATCCTGTGTCAGCGAAAGCTGAGACCGGTACTCTTTGATCCTTGTCCTCATGCACGCTCCCACATTCTGTCAAATACCTTAATCAACATCTCCTTTCCGGAAAAGCCACGCCTGGTACACCACTGCCGAGAGTGCAAGGACTACAACCGAAAGGGCCAGTGCGATCTGGGTTGTAAGTGTAAGAAGCCCGGTATAGTCCAACCAGAAGAGCGCGGTCATGAAGAAGAGGCCGGTCAGCCAGGCATAGGATAGTCCGTACGCCCCGATCCTCCTCGACCGTTCGTCCGATTCCGGGTCATCGCCATATTTCCGGTGGCGGATAATCCCGGTGATAAGGAATGCCAGCCCGGCACAGAGCAGGATGGTGCCGGCAATTGCTTCACCCTGACTTGCCAGTGCAAGAACAAGGCCGCTCACGGTCATCAACGCCCCGATAATAATCCGGTACATGTTTCTCGGTTTCATCTTCTCAACTCATTTGTTATTTATTTCTAACATTAATGATTATTAATGTTATCTAAATCTAACACTAAATGAAATCTACAGATTATCATGTTAGGTTTTTCGAACAGATATCGCGGCCTGGGTTCCAACCCTTTATACGGTACCGCACGTCAAGGGTACACAGGCCTATGGATCACGAGCTCAACTTCAAGGAAACAATTGCCCACTCTCCCATTGTCTTCACCATCGGTGTTGCCGGTGACAGCGGGTCGGGAAAGACCACGTTCACGAACGCGATCCGGCAGATATTCGGCCCGGCCCTGGTCTCCACCATTACGCTGGATGACTACCATAAATACGACCGCGAAGAGCGGAAGCAGAGGGACATAACGCCACTCCATCCCGATGCCAACAACATCGGCCTGCTGGAAGATCATATTGCCCAGCTCAGGCAGGGACATACTATTCAAAAACCGGTATACAACCATTCGACCGGGACGTTCGATCCCCCGGTCCCGTTTGGGCCTCGGAAGATCCTTATCCTCGAAGGCCTGCACACGCTCTTTTCCCCGCGTCTCCGCGAACTCATGGACTTCTCGATCTTTGTCGACCCGGAGAACGAGGTGAAATATGCCTGGAAACGTCTTCGTGACAAGGAGCGCCGGGGCTATTCCGATGAGCAGGTAACCGAAGAGATCCGCAGGCGCGAGAAGGATTACGCGGAATTCATCGCGCCCCAGCGGTGTGAAGCTGATGCCGTGATCCGCATCGCCCACTCCAAGTACGGGAAAGACCTCGGCCCGGAGCGGAACGTGTACAACATCTCCCTCATGCAGAACCGGATGAGAAAGACCATCTCGGATATCGATCTGAGCATCGACCTGTACTCGCTCCTCTCCTTCCATGAGCGGGATTTCTTAATCGAGTTCACCACGCAGTTTGTCGATTGCGCCCGGATGCGGGCCCTCACCTTTGACGGTGAGATGAATTACGAAACAATCCATAAGCTCGAAAAGACCATCGAGTACCAGACCGGCGTCCATCCCATTGCTATGTTCGAGGGCAGGAAAACTGTCACACCCACCGATATCGTCCAGCTCATCCTCTCCTGGCGGATCATCCACCGGCGGATCTTCATCCGTGAACGCGCCTGATTCACGGGATGGCTCCTCCCGTTCCGAGGGCGATCGGGGACCAGCAAAACGTTGTTCTGATCCCGCACCCAATCCTCTCTTAAACCGGCCTATGATCTCGCTCCTGCATGTCGATCCCGATGCCGCGCTCCAGAAGAACCTCAAGGATTACTTTGAGAGTTCCGGCGAGATCTGTGTAACTTCGGTTGCTTCGGCTCGGGAGGCCCATTACCTGCTTCGCTCGCAGCGGTTCGATATCATCATCGCGGAATACCAGCTCCCGGTGACGAACGGGCAGGCCTTTCTTGAAGCCCTGCGGCGCAGCCGGAAGAATTCCACGCCCTTCATCTTCTTTGCAAAGAAGGCCGACAACAAGGCGGTCATCAATGCCCTGAACACCGGCGCAACGCATTTCGTGCTCAAGGGACGCGACCCGGCAAAAGAGTTCATGGTCTTAAAGCATTTCATCAGCCAGGCCATCCAGCAGAACCGGCTTGCCGAGGCCCTGCGGGAGCAGGAGACGCAGTACCGGAACGTTGTCGAGGACCAGTCGGAGTTTATCTTCCGGTTCCTGCCGGACGGCACCATCGTCTTTGTCAATGAGGCATACTGCACCTATTTCAAAAAACCGCGCGATGTGATCCTGGGGCGGAACATCCGTGACAGTATCTCACCGGATTACCGGGAGACCTTCTTCTCCCAGTTAGAGGAACTCACCCGCGAGAACCCGGTGCGTTCCATGGACTCCCGCATGCTTGCAGCCGACGGGTCCATGCTCTGGCAGCAGTGGAGTTACCGGGCGATCTTCTCCGATCTGAAGGAGCCCACGGGATACCAGGCAGTCGGCCGGGACATTACGGCACAGAAGAATGCCGAGGCCGCTCTCGTGCAGGCCCACCGGAACCTCGGCGTCATGAACACCATCACCCGGCATGACATCCTCAACCAGCTCACCGCGGTATTCGGCTATCTCGAGATCGCAAAGCAGGCCAGCACGGATACAAAGGTCAGCGAATGCCTCGACAAGGCATACCATGCAGCCGAGACCATCCGGGGCCAGATCACCTTTACGAAGGAGTACCAGGAGATTGGGAGCAATGCCGCCCAGTGGCAGAGCGTAGAGGCGCTGGTCAAAAAGGCTGAGTCCTCGCTGAACCTTGCCGGTGTAACGGTTGAGTACTCGCTGGAGAACCTTGGTGTCTTTGCCGACCCGCTCATCGAGAAGGTCTTCTACAACCTGATGGAGAACTCGCTCCGCCATGGGAAGACTGTGACAAAGATCCGGCTCTCCTGGAGGGAAGAACCCGATGGCCTCGTGATTGTGTATGAGGACAATGGCGTGGGTGTCCCGGAAGGAGTCAAGGAGAAGATCTTCCGGCGGGAGTATTTCCAGAATACCGGCCTTGGCCTGTACCTGATCCGCGAGATCCTCTCCATCACCGGCATCCGGATCCGGGAATGCGGGGTTGAGGGAGAGGGTGCCCGGTTCGAGATGAAAGTCCCGCACGGGAATTACGGGTTCAGGACAGAAGGGGACGTCCTGTTACAGGACGGGTAAAAAAAGATCAGGGAAGGATCGCGGAACGGACCGAGAGGAAGACCGGTCCCCGTACATCCACTTTCTTTTTGCTGTCAGTGATGAAGCGCATTGCGTACTCATCGACCTTCAGATTGATGTCGCTTGGGAGTTTTGCCATCTTGACCTGGACGGTTGTTTCTTTTCCGCACCGTGCTGCCTCTTCGATCCGGGCGGCGGCAAGGGCCGATACTGCGGAAAGGTAGGAGAGCCCGGTCTGCACGCCCTCCGTCCGTACCTGCTTCCACTTCTCGGCGTCCGGCACCCCGAGCACCGATCCGTCGTGGACGAAGATCTCGTTTGCGCAGGCAGGCCCGCAGAGCTTTGCATTGGACTCGGTCTCTTCAACCACGACCTTCACGCGGGTATCGCCAAGAGTTCCCTCCCAGGCATCGAACGAGCAGGGGCCCTGTGCTGAACCGTTCGCTGCCGCAACCTTCGCGATCGCTTTTGCGAGCAGTTTCCCTTCGGGAGATACCGGCTCCTCGCGGAGGTGAACAGCCCGTGTGATCTCGCGATCCGTGAGCGGGCGGGGGAAGAACTGCGGGTACACCATCTGCCGGACATCGTTTGATCCGTAGGCAATCATGGCAAGCCGTTCGACCCCGAGGCCGAGGTTCATGACCGGAACACCGACGCCGTATTCCGCGAGCGCTGAGGGGGAATACATGCCGAAGGTCGCCACTTCGACCCAGCCATGGACCGGGTGCCGGGCATACACTTCCGTCTGGGTATCCGGCATGTAGTATTTCGAGCGCTTCTCGTCCGGCTGGAACCGGAAGTCGGTATACCCGAATGCCGAAAGGAGCGCTTCGCTGACTGCCTTTCCGTCCTCGATCGTCACGTCGTCCCCGGCAATGATACAGGACGCCGAGTGGTAGGTCATCAGCCTGGTCGGCCCCTCGGCCTGTTCGCGCCGGAAGCACCGGTCCACCGAGAACATACGGATGGGCAGCGGGCTCTTGTCCCAGATGGAGCCGAGTGTTAAGAACCATCCGCTCGTCATGTGGCTACGGAGCGTGGAGCGCGAGGACTCGGGAGCAAGCTCGCGGAATTCGGGGAACACATCGTCAAGGATATGGACAACGACCCCGTCGTCAGTCTCCAGCACCTTGGAGAGTTCAAAGGTCAGTTCGTCGCCGTCGATCTCGGACTTCTTGTACGCGTGGAGCGTCTCGCGGAGTTTCTCTTCAATCGCAGGAGTCATCGTCTTGCCGAGAATCCCGTTGATCTTATCGAGCCGGTCCCGTGCGATTCCCACGTTCGGGCGGGGGAGGCCGCCAAGGTAGAAGACCCGGTCGAGCACGGCCATGGCCTCGGGTCCGAACTGCCGGTAGATGTCCTTCTCATCAATGATGACCGGGACCTCGGCCTCGTCAAATCCCATTGAGAGGTAGGTTTCGCGCAGCTTGTTGATGGTCGCGAAGACAGGGTGGGCCTGCGCCCGTTTATACACCCGGCACGGGTAGGTCTCCGCGTGGGACGGGGGCGTCAGGACCGACGGGCCTTCATGCCATGCCCCTTCGAAGTTCTCGTGTGATTTTCGTTTCCAGTCTTCGGGATTGAATCTCATGATATGCGCTCCAGAACAACAACTCTGCTCAGTTCGTTCTCGTCCTTGAACCGGTAATCGCACGCGGCCGCAACCTTCTCCGCAAAGGCGCGAACATACGCGTGGTCCGGCATGTTCTCTCTGACCAAACGGTTTCTACTGTATCCCAGATACATGTATCCCTTTATCTCAACAAACCGTGCTCCTGAATCCTGCAGGATCGCGGCATATTGCTCGGGAGCGAAATCATTGAGCCCCTTCACGAGCGTGATCCGGACAGCCGACCTCCGCGAGCCAAGGAGACGGAGGCTCTCCTGCACCCGGTCCCAGTAATCTCCCATCGGGCGACAGACCTTCTCGTAGGTCTCCCGATCGGGAGCATCCAGCGAGACGTACATCTGGAACGGGCTGCAGCACCGCAGCATCTCCGGGTTCGTACCGTTGCTGACAACGAACGTGGTGTACCCTTTACTGTTGAAGAGATCGATGAGTTCCGGCAGCCGCGAATAAAGCGTCGGCTCGCCCGAGAGCGAGATTGCGATATGTTTCGGATCGAGAGCCTCTTTCCATCTCTCCTCGGTAACCGTGTTGTCGAGCACTGCGTTGTACCCCGCGAGCGCTTTCTTCTGGTACTTTTGGATGCCGGCAAGGATGTTCTCAGGAGTGCACTCTTCTGTTTCCACGGGCTCGTGCTCGAACGAGCGCCAGCAGAAGAGGCAGCGCTGGTTGCACCGGAGGGTCGGGGTCAGCTGGACGCAGCGGTGGCTGTCGATCCCGTAGAACTGGTGCTTGTAGCACATGTTGCCGCCGGCAAGAGCCCGCTTGCACCACATGCAGGGCTTGAGCGCGGCTGTTGAAGTCTTGGAAAAAAACTGGTACCCCTGTTTTCTCAGGGGTTCACATGGATCGGATGGCATCGATCCCGAGCGTTTCGAGCGACTCTTTCAGGGTATTCTGGACCGCTTTCACGAGCGTCAGGCGCCGGTCCCGCACCTTCCCCTCGCTCTTTAAGACCTGCTCGAAGTGGTAGAACGAGTTGAAGGTGTCGGCAAGTTCGCGGGCATAGATGGCAAGGAGGTTCGGGCGGAGCTCCGCAACAACCCTCTCGATAATACCGGGGAACCGGGCGATCTGCTTGGCGAGCGCGATCTCCTGTTCGGTCTCAAGCTCGAAGCATTCGCTAAAGTCGCCGGCCTTTTCGAGAATGCTGCAGGCACGGGCATGGGCGTACTGGATATAGGGGCCGCTCTGCCGCTCGAAGTCCAGCGCCTCCTTCCAGTCAAAGACCGTGCTCTTCTCGGGCGAGACCTTCACGATATCGTAACGGATGGCGGCAAGGCCGACCGCAGCTGCGATCTTCCTGCGCTCGTCTTCTGAAAGTTCCGGCCTCCGCACGGTCACTTCATCGAAGGCCCGTTTCCGGACTTCGGTGATGAGGTCATCGGCCGAGACGAACTTGCCGGCCCGGGTGCTCATCGAGCCCTCGGGAAGGGAGACGAACTCGAAGAAGACGATCTCCGGGACCTTCTCACCCAGGACCTTCATGGTGCACTGGAGCTGCGCCCCGATCAGCTTGTGGTCGGCGCCGAGCACATCGATGACCCGGTCGAAGTTCTTTCCTTTCCACGCATGGAACGCGAGGTCGCGGGCCGCGTATACCGAGGTGCCGTCGCTCCGGCGGATGACATACTTGTTCTCGAACCCGAACTCCGCGAGGTCAAGGTAAAGCGTTTCGTCCTGTTTCGCTTGCGGCTTCTCTTTGAGCCTGTCGATGATCTCTTCCGTGCTCCCGTTCCGGATGAAGTCGCTCTCCCAGACAAACTTGTCGTGGGCAACATTGAGGTCCTTCATCGTGACCCGGAAGCCGTCGAGGCAGCGGGAGACTTCCTTTTTGAACTTCTCCACGGTAGCGGGATCGCCGCTCTCCACGCGCTGCATCAGGACATTGACCTGCTGGGTGATCCCTTCATCCTTCTCAATCTCGCGGTTTGCCGCAATGTAGATCCGGGCGATATGGGCATCCTCCTTCTCCCCCGGCAGCTGCGTGTTGTCCAGGTTGTTGAATCCCCAGACCACGATGGCAATCTGCCGGCCCATGTCATTGACATAGTACTCGACTTCCAGCGGGTACCCGGCCTTCCGGAACGCCCGGGCGAGCGTGTCGCCGATGATCGAGTTTCGGATATGCCCCACGTGAAGCGGCCCGTTCGGATTGGCGCTCGTGTGTTCGAGCACGACACGTTGCGTCTTCTTTTCGAGGCTCCCGTATCCCGGTTTCACCGCAGCACGGATCACGTCGCTGACGTAGGCATTCCCGAAGATGAAATTGATGTACGGCCCCTTCGCCTCGATCGTGATACTGGCAAGTTCCGGTCTCTTCTTCAGTTCGATAACAAGGTCCTGCGCAATTTTGACCGGCGCCTGTTTCCGCTGCTTGGCTAAAGAGAACGCAACGGTTGAGGCAAGATCGGCATGCTCTCCTCCCTCGACAAGGAGCGCATCTGTTACTCCGGCTGTCTCCCGGATAGCGGTATCAATGATTGCAAACATGTCGTCTGGCATCTAGTATCCCGTCCTGTAGCGGAGGATGGCTGCGATCCCGCCGAATGCCGAGAAGAGGATCGAGCCCTCTTCGAAATCGTCCGAGATGAGCTCGACCTTGGAACTGCTCTGGTCGGCGATCTTGGTCAGTTCGTCGACAATATCGATCTCTTCTTCGATGATGAGGGGTGCCGAGCATTTCGGGCAGTTGCCAAGAGGGATATCGGCCACGGTCTTGCCCGGCTCGATATTGATCGTCTTCTCCGTGGTGTAATCGCAGGTCTGGCACTTGATCTTCAGCCGCGATTTCCGGAGTTTTGAGGAGAGGAGGAGGGTATCGACAGCGCCGATCTCAAGGTTGTGCCGGATGCTCTCCTCGCCGTACGCGGCAAGGCCGTCGTCCTTGACAAGTTCTTTCAAGAACTTCTCCATGATCGCCTTCTCCTTGATGACGGTCATGCCCTTCAGGGCATCCTTTGCCGCGTCCACAAGCTCCGCGAGGCCGTCCTCGTTCGTATAGGCAACATCGAAGAGCCCGATGATCCGTTTCTGGACCTCGTGGTGGAGGTAGTTGCCCTTCTCGAACTCCTCCTTCGTCGGGCTCGGGCCGCCGATCAAAACGCCCTTGAACCGCTCGAAGTAATCCTTCTCGGCAAGGAAAATCGCGCTTGACCGTTCGCCGATCTTGGTGTAGAACTCGTCTATGGCGATCTCCCTGAGCCGGCCGAACCGGGCCGCCGACTGGCCGCCTTTCCTCATCTTGCCGGGAACGGTGGAGTTCGCCCCGCCAATGGGTTCGATGCGGTTGCCGCGCAAAAAGCCCCAGTAAGCCTCGCGCTTGTCGAGCACGAGGAGGCCGTACACGTACTTCTCCTCGAGCATCTGGAGGAGCGGTTCTAGCTCGAAGCTGGAGCTGCACCGGTACATGTAGAGGCCGATGGGCTCTGGCGGTTCGATGATGGTGCACTGGAGGTCGGTACGGTCGCCATAGGTCTTTACGGTACCACAGAAGACAGCCATGCCCTTCTCGGGTGGCCGCTTGTAGTACTTGAGCCGGGAGAGGATCGAGGAGATGGCGCTCTGGACGTTCGTTCTTGTCTGCTTACTCTTGATGTTTGCGCACTGTCCGAACTCGTCCTTGAGCTGGCCGGTCACATCATAGATCTGCTTGTCGGGAGGGATGTAGAGCGTGATCAGCTCCGTCCCGTCTCCCTGCTGCGACTGGAGTTTCTCCAGCGTCTTCTTGAACTCGTAGCGCTTTCGCGCGTCGTCCATCTCCACAACTTCTTCTGCCATTGCCCGCTCAAACCTCGTTAAAGCTTATATCTATTCACCTGCTGGTGGCATAAATTTGCGCCCATTGCACAAGGAGCCGTGAATCGACATCTGAATTGATGCCATGATCGCCCTGGAATTCTGTAAATGTTTTTGGTTCGCCCGCTTTGTCATAGAATGCCTTCCCGCTTTCAAGGGGAATAATGGGATCGGTTGCATTGTGGAAGATCCAGACCGGGCGAGGCGAAATTTTCACGAAATAGGTACTGGGCTCTAACGATGCAGCGAACCGGACAGGGTCGCCTGTATACCCCTGCGCTGTGAATGCGTCGAGGATGCCCCAGTCCGATGTTGATATCCCGATGTACCCTGCGTACTCTTTGTCGACCCCAGCCGATATCGCCGCATACCGTCCCCCGTTGCTGGAACCGACGGCATACACCGGCACGGAGAACCGGTCCGAAAGCATTTTCCGGGCATTGACAAGATCGCAGATGGTCAGGTAGTACTGCGGCCACTCACCGGCTTTAAACTTCGTGAAATCCTGCTGGATCAGCTGCTCGCCGAATGGGATCCCGTTCGTCTCCCCACCTCTGCCCCGGGTGTCCACGAAAAGGAATGCATACCCCGCCTCTGCGTACTGCAGCATACGCTCCTCATGCCCTTCCGGCTTTTCGCCGGCTCCGGGAACGTACACAACCGCTGCTTTCGGTTGCTTGGGGGTCGAGAGATAGGTGACGACGTCACCGCTCTGCGTGTGCAGGACGATCCGGGACTTCGTGTACGTCTCGTTCGTGAGGAGCACCTGTTCGCTTGTGGTGACCGGAGCGCAGGTGACCGAGAGGATACCATTGCTGTCAACGGAATACGAGGCGTTCGGACCGGTGCCGGAACACCCGGCAAAGGCTGCTGCTGCGAGGAGGATCACAATCAGGATGAGAACCGGGAATGCCCGCATAGCTCAGCACCCCAGGCAGCGCTGGATCAGGCAGATGGTCTTCCCGTCGACAATCCTGCCGTCACGGATCATTGACGGGAGATCCTTCAGCGCGACATCGATCACTTCAATGATCTCGTCCTCATCCTTCCCATACTCCTGCGAGGGCGAGAGGTCGCGGGCCTCGAACAGGAAGATCTTCTCGTCCGTGAAACCGGGTGTTGTGTAGATGAACCCTTTTGGCACGATCGATTTTGCCGCAAACCCGGTCTCCTCGATCAGTTCCCGGCCTGCCGTTGCAAGGGGCTCCTCGCCCTGCTCCATTGTGCCCGCCGGGGCTTCGATGATATACTGGTCGATGGCATACCGGTACTGCTTCAGGAGCTTGCACCGGTCGCCGTCAACCGGGAAGATCGCTACTGCGTTTGACGGGTGGACGATCACTTTCTCGTGTTCGGTCCCGGTGGGGAGCCGGATCTTCTTTGTCTCGATCCAGAGGCGCCTCCCGCGGAAGATCTCTACCATCTTATCCCTCGTACTCAATGGGATCTTTCATGCCGATGGCGGCGAATGCTTCTTGGCGGAAGTGACACGAACCGCAGGACCCGCAGGCCTTCCCCTCGTTCCGGTAGCAGGACCAGGTATGCTCGTACGGAACACCGAGTTTGATGCCCACGCGGAGTATGTCGGTTTTCGTCATCCTGATGAACGGTGTCCTGAGCGTGATCTTCGTTGTGTCCTTTGTCCCAAGGTCGATGACCTTCTGGAACGCCTCGATGAACTGTGGGCGGCAGTCCGGGTACCCGCTGTAGTCCAGCGACTGGACCCCGATGAAGATCGCATCCGCCGCCTTTGCCTCGGCAAAGCTCGTGGCAATGGAGAGGAGGTTCGCGTTCCGGAACGGGACATAGGTGTTGGGCACGTGCGCCCGGGCCGGGTCGAATGCTTCCACGGGCATCTCCTTGTCCGTGAGACTGCTCGCCCCGAATTGAGAAAAGTACCCGACATCAACTTCGATGAAATCTTTTGCTTCCAGGAGGGACGCGATCTTCTTTGCACAGGTGAGTTCCTTGCTCTCTGTTCTCTGCCCGTAATTCAGGTGCAGGGCGCAGATCTCATACCCCTCGCTCTTTGCAAGAAAGGCAAGCGTTGATGAGTCCATACCTCCCGACAATAAACAGACTGCCTTCATCATTTCACTCCGATGATCTTATGCAACTGCATCTGCATCCGTACCGGCAGGTTGTTCGTTAACAGGAATTTCGAGATGACCTTGTAGTCCGTCCCAAAGACCGGTGAGATGAAGATCTCACCCGCAATCGGATTCGTGGCGATGACGCCCTGCGCGTACAGGCAGTCCTCCTCGTCCTTGACAACGAACTTCACGCTGTCCTGCGGCCGGATCTTCGATAAGAGGGAAAGGTCGCTCTTCTCTCCAGACGACGGGCACTTTACGTCCATGCAGACCGATGCATAGGGCTGGAGCCGGGAGAAGTCGACTGTCCCGTTGGTCTCGATATCGATGGCGGATCCTCGTTTGACGAGCGAGGCAAGGAGGGGCTCCAGATCCTCTGCCTGGAGGAGCGGTTCTCCTCCGGTAACACAGACATAGGGCGGGTTGATGCGCCAGAGATGTTCGAGAACCGTGTCCTTACTCATCTCCCTGCCGCCGCTCCGCGATTCGGGCGTATCGCACCACCGGCAGTTGAGGTTGCAGCCGGCAAGCCGGATGAACAAGCAGGGCTTTCCCTGGTTCTTCCCCTCGCCCTGCAGGCTCCGGAATATCTCTGCGACCTTCATCCCTTCATTCCGTTATCTCTGCGCAGGATGTCGGGGATTCCCAGACCCGGATCTTCGTTACCTTCGCCCTGATCCCCATCTCGCGGCAGGTCTTGTGGATGTCGTCGCGGATGAGGACGGCGATCAGTTCGCTCGTGGGGTCACCGGGCGTCGTGATCACCGGGTGGAACTCGGCAATGCGGGGGATCATCGGGTCCTCCTTATTGAGAATGATCTGGTGGTCGTATTTCTCCACCACTTTCTTGATTAATGAGTAATCGATCACGATCTGCGTATCCGGGGCCGGTTCGCCCTCCATCCAGACCTCGATCTTCCACCGGTGCCCGTGGAGATTGGCGCACTTCCCGTGATAGTGGAGCAGACGGTGGCTCGTGTCAATCTGCACCTCTTTATAGATGCCGGTCTTCATTGCTCAGCTTGGTGCGCTCATGGGGATAAAATGTTATTATGCTCAAGAACCAATAGTGTAAGACAGGCAGGTGGGATGCCACAATTTATAAATCGATCACCCGCGTAGTACATTATCCCAGTGTGGGTTATCGATAACCACATAATCACTTTACAGAGGCTATTTAATGGGACAGGGTAAATTCGCAGCCAGAAAACTGGTTCGGGACTCCAATAAGTTCCGGTGGGCAGACAAGAACTACGCCCGCCGTGAACTCAATCTCGATGTAAAGTCGGACCCCCTCGAGGGCGCTCCGCAGGCGAGAGGTATCGTACTTGAGAAGATCGGTGTTGAGGCCAAGCAGCCCAACTCGGCAATCCGGAAGTGCGTGCGCGTCCAGCTCATCAAGAACGGGCGCCAGGTAAGCGCATTCGCGGTTGGCGACGGTGCCATCAACTTCATCGACGAACACGATGAAGTCGAAATCGAGGGCATCGGCGGCCGTCTCGGCCGGTCCATGGGAGATATCCCGGGCGTCCGGTTCGTCGTCACCAAGGTGAACAATGTCTGCCTCCACGAGATGGTGATTGGCAGGAAGGAGAAACCGCGCAGGTGATTTAGATGTCAGAAGCCGGAAAGAAACTCCTGTTCAACCTGTATGATGCCTCCGAAGTCAAGGTCACTGACCCCAGCCTCGTGCGCTACGTGAACCTCACGGCGCAGATCATCCCCCACTCCTGCGGCAAGTTCTCCCGCCAGGAATTCGGCAAGAGCAACATGATGATCGTTGAGCGGCTCATCAACCGCCTGATGCAGACCGAGAATAATACCGGAAAGAAGCAGCTTGCAATCCGGATCGTGCGGGACGCATTCGAGATCATCCACAAGAAGACCAAGAGGAACCCGATCGAGGTCCTTGTCGAAGCAATCGGCAACTCCGGTCCCCGCGAAGAGACCGTCCGTTTAAAATACGGTGGGATCAATGTCCCGAAATCGGTCGACACCGCCCCCATGCGCCGGGTCGACACGGCAATCCACTTCCTTGCCGAGGCAACCCTGAAGGGCTCGGGCTCTGGCAAGAAGCGCGCAAGCGCAGTCCTTGCCGACGAGATCATCTCCGCCTCCAAGGGCGACATGAAGTGCTACTCGGTCGGGAAAAAGGAAGAACGCGAGCGGATCGCGAAGTCCGCCCGGTAATCATATCTTTTTTGAGGTCATTTTCATGGTCCGCGGCAAAAAATCAGTTGAGCGCGTAACTGAGCTCATGAAGGATCCGAAGCACATTCGGAACATCGGTATCGTGGCACACATCGACCACGGCAAGACAACTCTCTCCGACAACCTCCTTTCCGGTGCAGGTATCATCTCCGAGGAACTCGCCGGCAAGCAGCTCTTCATGGACTCGGATCCCGAAGAGCAGGCCCGTGGTATCACCATCGACGCATCGAACGTCTCGATGGTCCACGAATACGAAGGCCAGGACTACCTCGTCAACATGATCGACACGCCCGGTCACGTTGACTTTGGTGGCGACGTCACCCGTGCCATGCGTGCGGTGGACGGCGCAGTCGTTCTCGTCGATGCAGTCGAGGGCACGATGCCCCAGACCGAGACCGTGCTCCGGCAGGCATTAAAAGAGGGTGTCCGCCCGATCCTGTTCGTCAACAAGGTCGACCGGCTTGTCAACGAGCTGAAAGTCGACGAGATGGAGATGCAGATCCGGCTCGGTAAAGTGATCGACAAGGTCAACAAGCTCATCAAGGGCATGAACGAGGAAGCCTACAACAACGGCTGGAAACTCGACGCAGCCCAGGGCACGGTAGCCTTCGGTTCCGCACTCTACAACTGGGCAGTTTCCGTTCCGTTCATGAAAAAGAGCGGGATCTCGTTCAAGGTTGTCTTCGACAAGTGCCGCGCGGGTGACATGAAGTATCTGGCCAAGAACAGCCCGCTCTCGGATGTTCTCCTGGATATCGTGGTCAACAAGCTGCCCAACCCGCTCGATGCACAGAAGCGCCGTATCCCGGTCATCTGGCACGGCGACAAGGAGTCAAAGGAAGGAAAGGCCATGATCGACTGCGACCCGAAGGGTCCTGTTGCGCTGATGGTCACCGACATCTCCTTTGACCCCCATGCAGGTGAAGTCGCCACCGGGCGTCTCTTCTCCGGCTCCCTCAAACGCGGAGACACGCTCTATGTCATGGGCTCGGCAAAGAAGGAGAACCGTCTCCAGCAGGTCGGTATCTTCATGGGCCCCAAGCGTGTGGAAGTCGACGAGATTGTCGGTGGCAACATTGCCGCGGTTACCGGTCTCAAGGACGCGATTGTCGGCTCCACTGTCTCAAACCTTCTGGAGATGACCACGTTCGAGTCGCTCAAGCACTACTCCGAACCGGTCATGACCGTTGCTGTCGAGGCCAAGAACATGAAGGACCTGCCAAAGCTCGTTGAAGTGCTCCGGCAGGTGGCCAAGGAAGACCCGACCCTCTCCATCTCCATCAACGAGGAGACCGGCGAGCACCTGATTGCCGGTATGGGAGAACTGCACCTTGAGATCATCACCGGTCGTATCAAGCGCGACAAGGGTGTCGAGATCATCACTTCCCCGCCGATTGTGGTGTACCGTGAGACGGTCACCGGCATGGTGGAGAATGTCGAAGGCAAGTCCCCGAACCGCCACAACCGGTTCTACTTCACCCTCTCCCCCCTCCCCGATGAGATCGTCGCCCTGATCAAGGCCGGCGAAGTCACGATGAACCAGCAGGCTATCGAGCGCCGTGATGTGCTCGTCAAGGCCGGCATGGACAAGGATGAGGCAAAGAGCGTCAAGATGATCAAGGGCACGAACATGCTCATTGACATGACCAAGGGTATCCAGTACCTCAACGAGACCATGGAACTGATCATCGAAGGTATCGGTGAGGCACTTGCCGGCGGCCCGCTCGCAGACGAGCCGGTCCAGAACCTCAAGATGGTCTTAACCGATGTCAAGCTCCACGAGGACGCGATCCACCGCGGTCCCGCGCAGGTCATCCCTGCAGTCCGTGGCGCCATCAAGGGCGGCATGCTCCTCGCAGGCGACTCGCTCTTGGAGCCGGTCCAGAAGATCCAGATCACCGTCCCGATGGACCAGATGGGAGCAGCAACTTCCCAGATCCAGGGCCGGCGCGGCCAGGTCTTCGACATGCAGAGCGAGGGAGACACCATCTCCGTTACCGGTAAGGCACCGGTCGCCGAGCTCTTCGGGTTTGCCGGTGATATCCGGTCAGCAACCGAAGGCCGTGCCATGTGGAACACCGAGTTCGCAGGCTTCGAGCTCGTCCCGAACAACATGGTCAAGGAAGTCGTTGTCGGCATCCGCAAGAGGAAGGGCTTAAAGGAACAGATGCCCCAGCCGAACGATTATCTCGCCGTATAAGTTAGTCCCAACACCCCAATACCCAAGTCCCATTTTTTATTTTTTTTCAAATTCATAGACAAGCATTGGCAGGAAAGCCGAATGCCTCACCGTATTTTCGAGTTCTCTTGGATCGCGGTTGACGTGATGCTGGATACTGTTGTTTACGCTTATGTCCCACCTGGCACTATGACCGATTTCGGGACACGTAGCGTTACGAAAAGTACCAATGATAATGTGGAATTTAAAAAAAGAATTTTGGCATCGATCTTGTAGGCACTAAACCGGAAGGAGATCTTATCCATGCAATCTCTCAATAGATTGAAAAATTCTGGAGTTAAGCCTTTCAAGTGATTGAATTTCCTGTCAACTGAATATATCACTGATATCTCTCAAGAAATATCACCTATTTGAGATACGTATCAGTGATAACTTTAATTAGATATCACATATAAGTGATAACTGTGAATTTCTCTGAAGATGCAGAGTCTGCGGAGGAATATGTCCGGAGAGAACTGAGTCTCCCACCCAGCAAGAGGGATGCTGAGCCTGGAACACTATCCAACTTGTATGATGCGGTGAATGTTGCCCTCCCCCTTCGGCCTGATTACATCATTCAGGACGGAGACAAAATCTATTTCATTGAATTAAAGAGGGGCTCGGTAACCATCGATACCCTTGCCCGGATGAATCTTATCCGGGAACTGTGGAAGAAAAAGCCCGGGCATCCGGAGGTTCGGCTGGTCCTTGCAGCAAAGACCATCAACAAGCGGGAGGAAGAATTGGCCCGGGATCTCGATATCCGGATCATAAAACTCCCTTGGACTATCAGTTCCCCGAAAGGTCAAGAATATAAGTCTGCCAATATCCGCATCAGCTCTGACAAATCCTGGAGAATCATCACCCGCCTGCTGAAAGAAAAAAACACATCCATCCGACAGCTTGCGATAAAGGAAAATGTTTCGTACGGTTGGACTCACAAGGTTATCGAAATCCTCAGTGAACAAAATGTAGTCCGGAAAGAGGGCGCATATGTCACTATTGCCGATGTAAAAAATCTCCTCAACGGTGTCGCATGGGAGCGACCAATGAAAAATTTACTGGCAGAAGAGTTCTTTGTGAATTTCAATGGAGCCCACGTGGCAGCCCAAGAAATTTCCCGCGCCCTCAAGAATCAGAAAATCCCCTTTGCATTCACGGGATATACCTCGGGAGGATTGTATACATCGTATGCTTTCCGACAGGATCTTGTCTCCCTTTATCTTGAAAAGCAGGCGATTGAACCTTTCAAAGAGAATTTCAAAACGGCCGATGAGAACAAAGTCCGTGTTGTAATATATTCTCCTGACCGAGACGTATTCGCTCATTCACAAGAAAAGGAATCTATCGTTGTTACGTCTCCCTCGCAAACTCTGCTGGATCTTGCGGGACTCGGGTATAGCGCCATGGATCTCACGATGGCGATGGTGGAGAGATATGCCGGTTTATGATCCAGGTCCTGAGATCATCGAGGCTTCTTCAGCTGAATTGAAAAAGATCGTAGCATGGGTAAGCACTACTGGTACGATCGCCGCTTCCAACAATATCGTCCTGATCGGGGGCTGGGCCGTGGACACCTACAATCCGTATTTTGGATCCGTGGATATTGATCTCGTTGCCCAGGATCAGGCCCGTGATGCGCTCATCGGGTATTTGACAACCCGCGAAGGATACCGGCCACGAACCCATTATCCGTTTGACACCGTGGAGAAAGTCACTTCGCATGGGGAGATAATTCTTGATTTCCTGCCTCCGCGGACACCATACCGGTATGAAGGATATCCCGAGATCCCTTTCTCACTGGATATCCTCACCAATAATACCGTGTTCCGGAATGTGCGGGGAGGAGCCGGAATTCTGGTTCCGAACCGGTCGATCTTGGCATTGTTAAAACTAAAAGCTGCATGGGATAGATCGTACAGAATTCTTCACCAGACGTCTGCAGATATCCGGTGGGAAGGAACTAAAAGAACGAAGGATTGTGCAGATATCCTTGCACTAATCGATCCTGATCGCGGAGGACGTGAACTTGATCTGGAAATTCTTGGCAGGGAGATCGCACGAGCCAATTTTCTCAAGAGTATTATTGAGCAAATACCTGATCTGGATGCTGCCAGGGAACGATACCGGCGGATGGACCGGCAGGAAATCCGCAGGGTATGCGAAGATTTGGTCTCGCTACTGTAATTCCCAAATAGTGTCTGATTTTTAGATCATGCACTATCTTCACGAAAGAATTAAAGATTCTGCCGGAGATTGCCGGAGTTGTCCTGTAATTGCACGGATCGATCAGCAAACCGTGCCTGCCAAATAAATATTTAACAATATTTATCCTAACTATTTTATTCCATGTTTGAACACCAAATTTTCCAACAATCATTTCCCGGTGTGCAGGAGCATGCAACATGATCCGGACGGCCCGCCCGCACCGTGCACTACCCGAAGCGATCGCGATTGCACGCGAGCGGGGGAAGGTCCAGGTATCAATACGGGGCCCGGAGGCCCGGTACCATTTCACCATCGACTCGACAACAACCGGCGCGTTTGTCCGCGTGAGATTCACGCCCCGGATTCTCGCGGCGGCTGCCGATATCGCTGCGGAATTCCGGGGGGAAGTTCTGCGGCTCCGGGCGATCATGCGGGACGTGGCCCTCACCCGCGAGCTCTGGCTCCGGTCCAAGCATGGTACGTGGAGGTTCTTCCGCGTGACTGCGAAGGGGATTGTCGAGATCGACCGGTACGGGCGGGATCTTTCGGATGATGGTGGGGCGGGGGCCGGGCCGGTGACGGTGTGAGGGGGTGGTCACCTACCATCCCTTCTGAAACCATTCTCTTGTCGGAGTTCCCCTCCCTTACGGGGTTCCTCCAATCCGGGCCCTTTACGGGCTCCGATTTCCTCCTTTTCCGGCTCCAGAGGGAATAATTCCGGAAAATGAGGGAATAATTTAGGCAAAGTCCCCGTTTTTACGCCGGAGAGGAGAGGTAACTTTTAGCCACATTCTTTTGGCCGATCGGTTGGCAGAATGGGTTTTATCCCGTGGCAGGGTGTCCGAAAAGAACCGGCAGTCTCCAGAGCCTGTTTATCGGGAATCTACAGTTCTCCGTCGAAGAAACCATGGGTTTCTTCTTCTCCTCCCGGTCTGATGACCAGTCGGACGTCGAAGAAATCATTGGTTTCTCCTCCTTTCGGCCTGAGGAGCTGTCGCATATCTTGTTCTCCCCCCATTTTCGGGATACACCAATCCGGGCCCGTAGAGGGCTCCGATTCCCCCCTTTTCCGGCTCCAGAGGGAATAATTCCTGAAAATGAGGGAATAATTTAAAGAAAATCCCCATTTTTACGCCGGAGGGGAGCGGTAAATTTTTGCCACATTGTTTTGGCCAATCGGCAGGCAAAATGGGTTTTGGCCTGTGGCAGAGGGCCAGGAGATGACCGGCGACCGCCAGACCCCCTTCGGCGGGGGATCGCCGGTACCGACGGTGGAGAGGCACCTCCCCGTCGTAAAACGAAGGTAAAAAAGAGAATACATCCCCGCCAAAGGGCAGGGCCCCGGGAGCGAACCCGGTTGTTACTCGATTGTCGCCTTCTGGATCACAACATCCGTGACCGGCCGGTCGCCGGGTTTTGTTTTTGTCTTCCCGATCTTGTCGACAACGTCCATGCCTTCGATGACCTTGCCGAAGGCCGGGTGCCGGCCGTCAAGGAAATTGTTGTTGACAAGGTTGATGAAGAACTGCGATCCACCGGTGTTGGGGCCGGCGTTTGCCATGGAGATCGTGCCGCGATCGTTTTTGTTGCCGGGCGGGAACTCGTCCTTGATCACGTACCCGGGACCTCCCGTGCCGTTCCCTTTCGGATCCCCGCCCTGGATCATAAAACCGTTGATGACCCGGTGGAAGATGATGCCATTGTAGAATCCCTCGCGGACAAGTTTCTCGAAGTTACCCGCCGTGATCGGCATGTCGGATGCAAGATCGATCCGGATGGTACCCATATTCGTTTCAAGCCGGGCGATCTTCCCGGACGGTGCTGGCGATGTCATACTATCTCGTACCTATGGGGAGTCCGGTTATATCAAAATACGCGGAAAAAACCTGCGCGAAAAGAATCGTAAAAATTGAAAATGCAATTTGGTATCAGATCATCGTGGCGCGGATGATCGTTACATTCTGGAGCGGGCGGTAGTACGGGTAGCCAGTTGTCTCCACCTTCGCGATCGCATCGACAACATCCATGCCTTCGGTCACGGTCCCGAAGACCGTGTGCTTGGCGTCAAGATAATTGTTGTTGACCGTGTTGATGAAAAACTGGGAGCCGCCGGTGTTGGGGCCGGAGTTTGCCATGGCAACGGTGCCGCGGTTGTTCTTGTTGGTGCCCGTAAACTCGTCATCGATCACGTACCCCGGGCCGCCACGGACGGTGCCGGTGGGGGCACCCCCCTGGATCATGAAACCATCGATGACGCGGTGGAAGATGACGCCATTGTAGAATCCTTTCTCCACCAGCGTCTCGAAGTTTCGTGTAGTGTTCGGTTTCTCCGGGCTGAGCGCGATGACGATGGTGCCCTTCGAGGTCTCAAGGCGGACCTTCTTTCCGGCAACAGCTGTGCCTGCCGGTGAAATGGTCTTATCAGAAACGGGGACCGTCGCTGTTGTCACGACCGGTGCCGGGGTAGCTGAAGGGGTGGATTCAGGAGCCACAACAGGAGCGGACTGTGTGCATCCTGCACAGAGAACAAGGGCCAGAAGGAAAAGCCCGGCGATTGATAACGTTCTGAACGGTGACATCCCGGTACACTGGGGTGTGCCGGAAAAAAGAGATTACGGGATCGCTCCCGTGCCTGCCGGATTACCCGGACTTCGTCTCGTCGTTCCTGCGGCCGCATAGGAAGATGGCGCAGAGTGCAAGGACGATTGCAACCAGTCCCGTGACCAGGATGATTGTTCCCTGCGATGTAAATTTCGTATACTCCTGTGCGGACACATCGATCGCGAGGACCGCCGCCGTGTTGCCGGTGGAGTCATCCACAGAATCATCGATGGGGGCATAGGCGCTCATGAACGATCCGTACTTTGTGGTATACGGTTGTTTCGAGACGGTCGGGCCGGAGAGCGCGAGGAAGATCACGTCCTGGTCCGGTGCGGTGGACACCTCGCCGGTCTGCGCCGATCCCTGCGGGTCCTGTACCATCAGGTCGTCCACGAGGAAGATTGCGGTCTTGTTCGGGTAGACCTTGAGGATATAGGCATTGAGGATGTGGTCATCCATGCTCCGCATGGTGTTGAGTCTCTCGACGAGCGCCAGGTACTCCGGCGCGTTCTCGTTACCCGGGGTGATGTTCGTAAGTTCGGCTCCATGGACCTGGGTCGCCATGACGCCCACGGTCGCTTTCATTCCCCTGTCAGTCGCGCTCTTGAGCGCATCCTGTTCGCTATTGTAGGCGAACAGGGTGAGCGCCCCGATGATGATGATCACGAGGATCGCTGCGAGGTACTGGTGTGTGGATTTCTTGCATGAACAGGTCATTTCAGGTTCGCCTCCGGAGTGCGGCTCCCAGTGCAACCGCCCCTGCGATCCCTCCAAGGATGATTGCAGGGGAGAGTGGCGACGCGGGAGTTGGCGCTGGTGCCGGCTGCATCGTGACGGTCAGCGGGGTTGTCTGCCCGGATCCCACGATGACGGACTGGGTTGAATCAATGTACCCGGTATATTTCAGCAGGACGGTGTGCTGGCCTGCCGCGATGCCGGTGAGCGTTGCCGGGCTGTAGCCCTTGAAGAGATTGTCAACATAGATCTCGGCCCCGTCCGGCGTTGTCGCGATCTGGATCGAACCGGTTGCCGGGACCGGTGTCGGCGAGGGACCGACCGGTGTCAGGACGGCGTTGATTGAGGTGACAACGTTCGGCTGGACATAGACGGTGTTCATCCAGTCATTATAGCCTGACGCAGTCACCTTGAAGAGGTGGTTTCCGCCGCCAACATTGTTCAGGGTCAGGGTGCCGGATGAGGGGACCTTCCCCTGATCGGCGCTGTCCATCGATACCATGGCTCCCGGGAGGGAGAGGATTTTTACGGTGCCAAAAGTCCCCGGAGGCATGACGGCGTTGATGCTCTGGCTGCTACCAGCGTTGACGTACACGGTCGTCACATAGTCACTGTATCCGGTAAGGGTGAGCCGGAAGGTATGGCTGCCCGGGTACAGGGTGACGGTGACGGGAGCCTTCCCCTGGTAGTTGTTGTCAGCGTAGACAAGGGCGCCCGTGGGATTCGAGGTCACCGACACGGTGCCGGTACTGCGGGGCGGGGGCGGTGACGGCTGGAGTGTCGGGTAATAGGTTGTGGTCTGCCCGGCTGCGACCGTCACAACCCGGGTGTCAGGTGTGTACCCGTTCAGCGAGGCCTTCATGGAATAACTTCCGGGAGCAAGGTTCGGGATCGTTACCGGTGAATACCCGTAGAAGTTACCGTTCATGTAGATCGCGGCACCCGACGGGCTTGACTGCGCGTAGATGGTCCCGGTGGTCGGCTGAGGTGGTGTAGTCGTGACGGTTGTTACCGGCTGGAGGTTTGCGTTGACCGCGACGTGCTCCCCATCAGCCGGCTGGTGACCGGGTGCACCGGTCCAGGAGTTATACCCGGATTTTGAGACAAGGATGGTCGTGACCGGGGACCCGGTTGGCGAGACCCCCACGGAGAGGACTCCCCCGGACGTTACTCCCTGGTAATTGCCGTTGAAGTAGACCGATGCGCCGTCAACATTGCTGTATACGTCAATGTATCCCTTGCCCCCGCCGGCCTGCGTCGGGGGAATCGTTATGGTGATGGTTGGTTCCGTTGTCACGACGGTCGGGATCGTGACCGTGGGTTCGGTGGTCGGCGGTTGTGTGGGTTCTGTTGTGGGATTCGTTGTCGGCTCCGTTGTCGGTGGCGCGGTGGTTGGTTCCGTGGTTGGTGCCGTTACCGGCTGCAGTGTCACGGGGGGTTCCGTTGTTGTGGTTGTTACCGGGTCGCCATCGGCAGCACAGGCCGGCAGAACGATGAATGCACACAGAATTAGGATGATGAGAGAGGAATAAAGCGATCTCACAGTAATCTCTTCCTGTACTGGTACATCAGGAAAAGGCGCTATTTATGTGATCCGTTCTATCCGTTCCGGCGGAGGGAGGCTACCACCTGCGCGAGCCGGCGCATCCCTTCACGGATCCACTCTTCTGAAGCGGAGGAGAAGTTCAGCCGGATCGTGTCCGTGCCGCCCCCGTCCACGTAGAACGGGAGGCCGGGGAGGACAGCGACTTTCTTTCTCACGCCCTCATCGAAGACGTTCCGGGAGGAGAGGCCGGGCGGGAGGGTTGCCATCAGGAACATGCCCCCTTCCGGGTTTGTGTGGATAATCTCCGGCATCATGTCGTCAAAGAGCTCGCACATGAGCCGGCACTTGCGGCTGTACGCGGAGACGATCGTTTTGATGTGTGCGTCAGGGTCGCTCGTTGTCAGGTACCGGTGGAGGATCTTCTGGCAGAGGAAATTGGAATGGAGGTCAGCTGCCTGCTTGACGACATTGAACTGCTGGAGAATCCCGGCCGGGGCAAACATCCAGCCGATCCGCATGCCTGGCGCAACAGTCTTGGAAAAGGACCCGGAGATGACGGCCTGGTCGGGGAGGTACTTCTTCACCGGCAGCCGGGGCCGTGCATCGAAGAAGAGTTCGCCGAACGCGTCGTCCTCGTAGAAGACGGTGCTGGTACCTGAAAGGATCTCCGCGATGGCCTTGCGCTTTTCCTGCGAGTACGTCCGGCCCGAGGGGTTCTGGGAGTTGGGGATACCGTAGAAGAACTTTGGCCGCTCGTTTTTGACCATCCGTGTAAATGCGTCCAGGTCCGGCCCGTCCTCTTCCAGCGGTACGGTGTCGATGACCGGCTCGTAGAGCGAGAATGCCTCGATCGCCCCGAGGTAGCCGGGCCGCTCCATGCCCACGTGGTCGCCCCGGTTGAGGAAGAGCTTGGCAAAGAGATCGAGGCACTGCTGCGAGCCGTTGACGATCTGGATCTCTTCGGCAGTTGCCGGGATACCGAGCCGGTGCCGGTACCGGTCCGCGATGTACTCGCGGAGAGGCAGGTAGCCATCTGTCGTGGTGTACTGGAGCGCTACCTTTGGGTCTTCCTCAAATATTTCGCGTGCCGCCCGTGCGATCCCTTCGGTATCGATCAGTTCCGCCGAGGGAAGTCCCCCGGCAAACGAGATAATGGAGGGATCGGAGGAGACTTTGAAGAGCTCTTCGAGAAAGGATTTCGGCGCCCGTGCGACCCTGTCGGCGAACTGGAACTGCATGGTATGACCCGTTGACCGTGAAAGATTGATTCTTCGGCCTGATATCTCCGGTTTATCGGACTGCCGGGGGAAAAAGGTATGGAATTGGAAACGATCGGAGATACTTCGTTTCAGATGCTGCCACCAGCATAGCAATAAATACCATCACGCTCATATTGACTGACCAGTCAGTTTATATGGTGTTCCCGATGTTGTACCGGACTGTTCCCAAAACCGGCGACAAACTTTCCGCGCTCGGCTTCGGCTGCATGCGCCTCCCGCAAAAGGGCCGGAGTGTTGATGAGGAGCGGGCAATCCGCCAGATCCGGCACGCGATCGAGAGCGGCGTCAATTACTTTGACACGGCGCCCGTCTATCACTTTGGTAAAAGCGAGCAGGTGCTGGGCCGGGCGCTTGAAGGCGGGTACCGCGAAAAGATCCGGATCGCGACCAAGCTCCCGCACTGGGAGGTCTTCGAGCGCGAGGACATGGACCGGATCTTAAACGGCCAGCTCGCGATCCTCCAGACCGATCACATCGATTACTATCTCCTCCACAGCCTTGCCGGGAAGAGTTTCCGGATCATGAAGGACCTCGGCGTCCTGGAATTCCTCGACAGTGCAAAGAAGGATGGCCGGATCATCCATGCCGGCTTCTCGTTCCACGGGAACCTCGAGGATTTCAAAATGATCGTGGATGCGTACGCGTGGGACTTCTGCCAGATCCAGTACAATTACCTTGACGAGAAGATCCAGGCCGGGACCGAGGGCCTGAAGTACGCTGCCGCAAAAGGGCTCGCGGTCATGGTCATGGAGCCGCTGCGGGGCGGCAACCTGGCCGGCCGGACTCCCGGGAGCGTTGAGAAGATCTGGGCGGAATCTCCCGTGAAGCGCTCGCCGGCCGAGTGGGGCCTGCGCTGGGTCTGGGATCACCCGGAGGTGACGGTCGTACTCTCCGGGATGAACGACGAGGCCCATATCGATGAGAATATCCGGATTGCAGGTGAAGCCCCACCGGGCAGCCTCACGGAGGATGAACGGGCGCTGATCGGCCGCGTGCGGGACGAATACCGGCGGCTCATGAAGGTCGGGTGTACGGGCTGCGGGTACTGCATGCCCTGTCCCGCCGGTGTCGACATCCCCGGCGTCTTTTCGAGTTACAATGCGCATGCCCTCTTCCCGCACGACCCGGCGGGGAAGTTCCAGTACATCGGCCGGCACGGCGGGCTCATGGGGGAGAAGACCGCGGCCGGGCTCTGCCGGCAGTGCGGCAAGTGTGAGAAAGCCTGTCCGCAACACCTCCCAATCCCGTCCCTGATGAAGGAGGTCTCGCACGAGATGGAAGGGATGATGGACATCGCGGTCCCGGTCATGAAGGGCGGGCTCTGGTGCATCAACCGGGCAAAACGGGTCAAACGGTTCATTTTGGGTGAGAAGTCCCATGCGTGAATCTTCGCCCGACAAACAGGAAGCGATCCTGGAGACGGCGCTCACCCTCTTCACCGAGCGGGGCTTTGCCGGCACGCCGACCTCGCTCATCTCGAAAGAAGCCGGCGTTGCAACCGGCACGCTCTTTTTTTACTTCAAAACAAAGGAGGAACTCATCGACACGCTCTACCGCAGGGTCAAGGGCGAGGCCGCAAAAGAGATGGGTCGCGGGATAGACAAAGAGAAGAGCGCAAAAGCAAAGCTCCGCCGGCTCGGGCGCAATGCGGCGGGATGGGGCATGAAGAACCCTGCGAAACTGAAGTTCATGGAGCAGTTCGCCCACTCCCCGTTTGTCTCAACGAGCGCCCATGAAGAAGGGATGAGCCATTTCCTCTTTCTGGAGGACCTCGTCCGGCAGGGGATACATGACGGCGAGATCCGGAATGTCGAACCCTCCGGCATCTTCTGCCTGATGGCATCGGCCCTCTCGGGCATGATCGCCCATGCGCTCTCCACGGATGACAGAAAAGAGCGGGAACGGATCATTGAAGACGGCCTGGATTTTATCTGGTTCGGTATGAAAGCGTGAGGAGAAGACAATATGGCAACAGTTCTGGAAGCACGGGGCCTCTCGAAGGCCTATGGCGAGGTACAGGCAGTGGACACCGTGACGCTCTCGGTTAAGGAGGGAGCGCTCTTCGGTCTGCTGGGGCCAAACGGTTCCGGCAAGACCACGATGATCAAGATGCTGACCGGGCAGACAAAACCGACCGCCGGCTCGGCATCCGTTCTTGGTGTTGACGTGACAAAAGACCCGGTCGGGGTCAGGGCCCGGGTCGGGATCATCCCCGAGCAGGAGACGCCGCCCAGTTTCCTCTCCGCGATGGAGTACCTCCGGTTCGTTGCCGCGGTCCGGAAGATCCCGGATATCGAGACAAAGGCGGACTGGTGGTTCGACTTCCTCGACTTTGCTGACAAGAAGAACGTGCTCTGTAAGGACCTCTCCCGGGGCACGCGGCAGAAGCTGATGTTCACGCAGGCCTTCATCCACGAGCCAGCGCTGGCGCTGATCGATGAGCCGCTCATCAACTTCGACCCCATCATGCAGGACCTGGTCAAGGAATACCTCGTAGATTATGTAAAGAAGGGAAAAACGATCTTCATCTCAACCCACATCCTTGAGGTGGCCGAGGAGATCTGCTCGGAGTTTGCCATTCTTCATAAGGGAAAGCTCCTCCACACCGGCACCGTTGCCGAACTGACCGGCAGGGGCGACCACCTGCCGTCCTTCTTCCTCTCGCTTGTCCGGAAGGATCGCCATGTTTGAGCTTTTCATCGCCATGATGAAGGAGGAGTGGCGGATCCACTCCACGATGTTTGGCAGTCTCTCGTTTGCCCTCTTCCCGTTCATGATCTTCGGGATCGCGTTCATGGGCGCGTTCCTCGTTCCCCTGATGCGGACAACGCTTCCGTCCGGCAACCTCACGCTCATCCTCCACGGGAGTTACCTTATGCTCGGGATCATGGTCGGGGGCTTCGGCCTTCTCGGGAACGAGGTGATGAACCGCCGGTTCGGGCAGGCAAGCCTGCTCGCCTATTCCGCCCGGAGCCTCCCGCTCTCGGAACGATTCATCTTTTCAAACTTCGTGGTCAAGGACACGGTCTACTACTTCTTCCTCTGGGTCCTCCCGTTCGGCCTCGGCTACCTCCTCGCCACCCCCTGGACCGGCGTCCCGCTCGCGTCAGCCCTGCTCCTGCTCCTCACGCTCTCGCTCGCGTTCCTCTACGGCCTCTGCGGGATCTTCTTCCTCTCGACGGTGTATGCCCGGTCGAAACCGGCGTTCTGGCTCTTCCTCGTCGCGTGCATCGCAGTTGTAGCCGCCCTCTCCCTGATTGCCGGGTCAAATCCCGCGCTCTTCTTCCCGCCCCTCCTGCTCGGTAGCGCTTTCACGTGGACGAACCTTCTTCTCTCCTGCCTCCTGCTGGCCATCCTCTTCGGCGTGTCCCTCCACCTCTTCCTGCCTGAGTCCGTGGGATCTGAGAAGAACTACCGTGACTCGTTTGGCCCCTTACTGAAGCGCCTCTCCTTTCTGCCGAATCCCCCGTTTGCCGCCAAGGACACGCTCGACCTGTACCGGAGCGGGAGCATGATCGGCCAGACGATCTTCTCCTTCCTCCTCCCGCTTGCCGTGATCTGGTTCTTCCTCTCCCTCCTCGGCCCGTTCTTCCCCCCGCATGGTCTCCTTATGATCTTCGCGATCACGGCCGGTGTTATTGCTTCGACCATGTACACGTGGGTCACGATGTTCGACACGTTCGGGCCGTATGCCTGCCTGCCGGTGGCGGTCAGCACGCTGATCGAAAGCAAGCTGACAACGTTTGCGATCCTCCAGCTGATCCCCGCGGTGTTCATCGCTGCCGTGGCGATCCTTGCGGGAGATGCAGCGGTCCTTGTCCCCGCGGTAGTACTGGGCCTCTCGGTATCGTTCTATGCTGTTGCGGTTATGGCATGGCTCGCCGGGCTCTCGCCAAGCGTGATGGTCTATGACGTGAAGGTGCTCGCCTGGTATCTCGTGCTCACCGGGATCGTGCTGGTCCTCTTCACCGCGGCAGCGTTCGCGAACCCGTATTATGCGCTCGCATCGGTGGTCCTTGGGGTGCCATCATGGTGGTTTATTCAGAAAGCAAAAGTGCGATGGGATGCAGTGGATCCGGCGGGGTTCTGATTTTTCAGGTCCCTGTCTGTACCGAGATGCCGGTAACAATTCTCTTTTTTATCTCTCTCATCATACCAAGAGTATTGATATGAGTTCTCCGGAACGGTTCATCTCCCTTATCGCGAAGGGCCTCATCCTGCTTGGGCTCGTCGCGTTTGTCGTTATTCTTATCGGCTGGACACCTTCGGGTGCAGGTCTCCTTCTCCCGCTGGTTGCATTCGTCCTGCTTGCCACTGGATTTATCCTCCTGAAAAAGCCGGAATATCTTGGTTTGTCATTGATCTGATGAGATTGAGATGAATCCATCAGGATTGTTCGAAGAATTGCTTCGCAATTCTTCTCGTCCTCGACCTTCTGATGAAGGTCTCGGAATTCGAAGAACACTTCGCGTTGTTTTCATCCTCGTGGTTCTGCGAACTAATCAGATAAGAAAAAGAGAAGAAATTAATTTCCCCGGTTCACCCGGGAACGTTATGCGGAGTCAGCGACTTCGATCTTGATGATCTCAGAATGGACGGAGGCAATGGTCTTTGCCAGCTCCGCATTCTGGGCTTCCCGCACCACTTCGATCGCTTCGCGGATGTTTGCTATGGCTTCACCCTGGGTGTTGCCATACCCGCGTGCAGACGGAATCTCCACGCAGCGGGCAGTGAACCCGCCCTTCTCGTGGCACTCCGTGATGATGGTGTAGTGCATGATCATATAAGATCGAGGGGCCTCTTTACAAAGTTTCTGGTCGGAACGGCCAATAATAGGGGTTTTCAGCCGGTTTGCAGGTCATCCCCATGGTTTTTCTGCGCTTCGTAGTCCTGGATGTGATTGGTTACACCCGCCTCAAATGCATCAGGATGGTGAGAGAACTCCTGCGCCACGAGCAGCATCCGGGCCGCATCCCCGATAGCCTTGTGTGGCTTGATGATATACCGGAACCGGTCCGGGATCCTGTAGGAGAAATGCTGTGAGGAGAGCGTCCTGCCATTCAGAGCAAACCCGATGACAAGGGACATGCGGTCAAGGGAAACATCCTCTTTTAAGGAATACCGGTGCCGGATCTCGCTCTGGAGGTCCCGGATGACGAAGCCGCCGGTACTGACCCGGGCACGCTGGAAGGTCTCCAGCTCGCGGCGCCGTGCAAAGAAGACAAGGGTGTCGATATCTTTTGCATTCAGCGCCTGCATGAAAGCCCGGATATCGGCATGGGCGCCGGCAATGGCCTTTCTTGCACGGCGAGTCCCCTCTGCGTTAAGACGGTATTTTTCCTCCGGCAGCGTCTCGCCGGGCCGGCTGAGATTGAAGACCCGCCTGTACCCGTCCACCCGTTTCCCGACATGGTTGGTGACATTTTTCCAGAGCTCGACCTCGACATCGTGGCAGAAGGCCCTGCCGGCAAACGAGATCGTGTCGGAGACCGGCTCGTGCAAAACAACGCCGATCTCGATAGGGATCTGCATCCCCTGCCGGGTGCCGCGGATACCGGCAAATTCCATGTCGATGTACGCAGTCCACGGGGCGGGCATGTTTTTTCACCGGTCGGCCGACTGGTTCACTCCTTCGGGGCTGTGTTTCCTGCACCCGCGATGCGGTCCTTTGCAATGGCGCAGTACCCCTTGTCGATCTCGATGCCAATCCCCCTCCGCCCGCAAAGGGCTGCGGCAACGAGCGTGCTTCCGCTCCCCATGAACGGGTCGAGTACGGTGTCACCGACAAACGTGAAGAGCTTCATGCACCGGAGCGGGAGCTCGACCGGGAACGGCGCCGGGTGCCCGATCTTCTTCTTGCTCTCTCCGTTAAACGTCCAGAGGCCGTTGGTCCAGGCCATGAACTCGTCCCGCGTGATATCGGACTCCCGTGAACCGCTGGTCTTCTTCCAGCTGTCTTTGTAGAACACCACGATCAGTTCTACCGGCGCAATCACGTGCGGTGCCGAGGCGCTCATCCACGAGCCCCACGCGGTCCGGCGCGAGATATTCCCCTCGTTCCAGACAATGGTGGAGTGGTACGAGAAGCCGGCCTCTTTGGCAATGCCCGTGAGATCGGCTCCCACGCTCTGGTGGCCGCCCTTGTTCTTGTCGAGCGGGATGTTTAAGCAGAACCTGCCGTCGCTTTTCAGCCACTCATGGCACCGCTTCATCCACCGGGCCGAGAACGAGAGGTACTCCTCGTACGTGACCCGGTCATCGTGGGAGTTGTACGGGATGTCCACGTTGTAGGGCGGCGATGTGACGACGAGATCGATGCTCTCGTTTCCGATGATCTTTGTGGCAAAAAGATCCTCGTTGATGATCATGGACCGGTCATCACGGAAAAAAACGGTTCCTGCCACAATGCCCTCCTTACTACTGGTTTGTCAGCGTGAGGTTTAGCGTTTCGCTCTTTTTCCAGCCTGCTTTGGGAGAGGCAGATACATTCCGGAGGTATCCGGGCATTTCTATTCGATTGAACCGCATGGTTATACGAATAACCCCCCCCATCCTGCCAATATTATTAAGCACCTCCCCCACTTCTGAAGCGAGCATTCGTTTCTTTATTGAGGTGGAGAGAGCGTGGTTTTTTCAATTCCGAAGATGGCTTTCAGGGCAGGCATTGTTGTTGTGCTCCTGATGCTCATCGCACCGTCCGTGTCAGCAGCAGTCGATCCGGACACAATCCCCCGAAGTACCGCCCCCGACCATGCTGACCGGCCCGAAGCAATTCTCCTGGAAAAGACCCATATCGCGTTCGTTGCCTCTGACCAGGACACCCGCATGAACGGGATCATCCGGTACATCGAGATCATCAGCAACGGCAGCGGGGCGTATCGTCTCCGCCAGATCCGGGACGATTACCTGGTTACGGCCTCGTCCATCCCCCTGATGCAGACCTCAGCCGAGATCGGGAAGGCCCGTGACAGTCTCGGCGCCTCTGCCCGGGAGTTCTCCGATGAGACACAGGCGCAGATGCTGCTCTTCAACGGGAGCGCGACACGGATGCAGGCCTGTATCCGCAGCATGGCAAATGCAAGCGCGGTCAGGAACGCGGGCAACCCGGATGGCGGCCTCTGGCTCAAAAACGAGTCCTCGCGGCTCGTGCTCTTCAACCGGGAATCAACAGACCGGAAACGGGTCATCGCAGAACTGGGGAAACAGGGTGCCAACACAACGGAAATCCGGAACATCTCCCTGTTGATCGATGCGCAGCGCCCCAATATCCGTGGCGCCCTTATGAACAAGTCTTCGGAATCACTCCAATCCACCAATGTCGTGATCAAAGACCTGAACCGCGAGTTCCGCTCAACCGTTGCTGACACGCGGGCTGCGCTTGCCATTGCGATGAAGCGCGATGCAATCATGGCGATGGGCTGATCGCCCGTGCCTCTCCCTCATCCATACGTTTTTCCCTGAACCACCTGAACTCTCTTTATGCAACCCCCGGCCGATCCTGCCCCGTCGATAACGCTCACACCCATTGGAGCGATCCACTCGCCGTTCACCGATATCGCGGGCATGCCCATCCAGCCGAATGGTGCCCGGGGCACACGGGGCACGGTCGAGGTATTTCCCTCCTATGCCGGGGGCCTCCAGGATCTCGACGGATTTGAGCGTATCATCCTGATCTATGCATTCCACCAGTGCAACGGGCACCAGCTGGTTGTCAAACCCTTCCTTGACACCACATCCCGTGGTGTCTTTGCCACCCGGTCGCCAAAGCGCCCGAATGCCATCGGCTTATCGACCGTCCGCCTCATCGAAGTGAAGGGCGGGACCCTGACGGTCGAAGATATCGATGTGCTGGACGGCACGCCGCTGCTTGACATCAAGCCGTACGTCCCGGCCTTCGATGCGTACCCCGGCTCCCGCTGCGGGTGGTTCGAGAACGTTGCCTGCAATGCCGAGACCCACCGGTCCGATGACCGGTTCCGGTAGCTCCTGCAAAGCCTCATCATGACACCGGTCCAACAAATCCCCTGATCCCCATGCACTGGTACCCGCTCTCCGGAAAAGATGCCGCCTTCCTCCTGCTTGTCTTCGTGATGAGCGGGATATTCAGCCGGGTCCAGCCGTATTTTGTCGCCCCCTCCTTCATCCCGTTCACCTACACTTTCTTCCTCTTTCTTCTCATGCTGGCCTACTTCCCCCTTGTCCGGCCGAAAGACCCGCTGGCGCTGGGAAAGTTCCTTGCGCTCCTCCTCGGGGTGATCTACGCGGTCATGATCGTCCTCATCGAGATCATCGGCCGGCACAATTATTCCTGGGGCAGTCTCGTTGTCCTGGCCGGCGCGGTGCTCTCCCCACTCGTGGCAGCCGGGATCTACCATCTCCTCTTTGGGCGCCGTCCCCCGCGCTGAGCGGCTTCCTGCCCCCTTCGATATCTATTTTCTCCTTGTGCAGCAAACCCTGTATACATGGCTTCTTTTGTCCACCGCATAGAAGTTCACTTCACCAAAGACCCCCGGCTGAAGACCCGTACGGACCGTGTCCGTTCGCTCGGGTTTCCGGTCGACGAGCTGCACCTTGCCGATGTCTATACAATAGCGACCACCGCCTGCGACTTCACCCGCGACGAACTCGTGCAGGTTGCGCAGCAGCTGGTCAACCCGGTGGTGCAGGAGTATACGGTGGACGAAGCTACCCTGCCCCTCTTTGACTATGCAATCGAGGTCGGGTTCCTCCCGGGCGTGACCGACAATGTCGGGACAACGGCCCGGCAGACCATCGAGGACTTCCTTGCCATGACGTTTGGCGAAGGGGAGGCGGTGTACTCTTCGCAGCTCTATTTTGTGCGGGGCCAGATGCCGCGGCCGGCACTTGAGAAGCTAGCCGCAACGCTTGCAAACCCGCTGGTCAACCGGGTGTATATCCGGACCCGGCAGGAGTACGGGCAGAAGGGGATGGACCGGGTCGTCCCCGCTGTCGAGCTCCATGAACTCTCCACCGCTGAACCGGTGGACCTTGAGATCAGCGACGCGGAACTCATGAAACTGGGGAAGGAAGGGATTCTTGACCCGCAGACCGGCCAGCGCCGGGGACCGCTTGCCCTCGACCTTGCCCAGCTCCATACCATCCGCGATCATTTCCGCACGCTCGGGAGAAAGCCGACCGATGTGGAACTCGAATCGCTTGCCCAGACGTGGAGCGAGCACTGCAAGCACACGATCTTCGCGTCCTCCATGGATGACGACGTGCCCCGCGGGCTGTATAAGACATACATCCAGGCGGCCACAAACGAGATCCGCGAGGCAGCGGGGGAGAAGGATATCTGCGTCTCGGTCTTCTCCGACAACTCCGGCGCTATCGCGTTCGATGACGAGTTCATCGTGACGCACAAGGTCGAGACCCACAACTCGCCCTCCGCCCTCGATCCATTCGGCGGGGCGCTCACCGGCATCGTGGGGGTGAACCGCGACACCATCGGATTCGGCCTCGGGGCAAAGCCCTGCATCAACATCTACGGTTTCTGCGTCGGTGACCCGGAGACCGGCCCATCCCTCTTCCGCGGGAAGGACAGATCAAACCCGGTCCTCTCTCCCCGGCAGATCCTTGATGGCGTGGTGCGGGGCGTCGGTGTTGGTGGGAACTGCTCGGGCATCCCGACACCGCAGGGCTTCTGCTGGTTCGACAACCGGTACGCGGGAAAACCGCTCGTGTTTGCCGGGACTGTCGGGATCATGCCCCGGGAGCAGGGTGGCCGGAAGCTGCACGAGAAGACGGCGCACAAGGGCGATCTCATTGTGATGGTCGGCGGCCGGGTGGGAAAGGACGGGATCCACGGGGCCACGTTCTCCTCGGAGGCGCTTGATTCCAAGAGCCCGGTCACCGCGGTGCAGATCGGCGACCCGATCACCCAGAAGAAGTTCTCGGACGTGATCGTGAAGGAGGCCAGGGACCTCGGGCTGTACCGGAGCATAACGGACAACGGGGCCGGGGGGCTCTCCTGCTCTGTTGCCGAGATGGCAAAGGAGTGCAACGGCTGCCACGTTCATCTCGACCGGGTCCCGCTGAAGTACCATGGCATGGCGCCGTGGGAGGTCTGGATCTCCGAATCGCAGGAGAGGATGACGCTCGCTGTGCCCCCTGATAACCTCGGGGCATTCATGGACCTGATGGACCGCCGTGACGTGGAAGCAACCGTGATCGGGGAATTCACCGATTCCGGCCGGTGCGTGGTGGAGTGCGGCGGCAGGACCGTGATGGACATCGGGCTTGACTTCCTTCATGACGGCCTGCCAAAGAAACAGTTGACGACACGCTTTGAAAGAAAAGCGAACCCTGAGCCGAATGTCCCTTGTCCCGACCGGCTCGATGCAACGCTCGTTGCAATGATGAAGCAGAAGAACATCTGCTCCACGGAGTTCGTCACCGTCCAGTACGACCATACCGTGCAGGGAGGCCACGTGCTCGGACCGGTCCAGGGGAAGGGACGAGTCCAGTCGGTCGCTACCCTGACAAAGGTGGTTCTCAAATCGAAGAAGGCGGTGGGGCTCTCGCAGGCTCTCTTCCCGTCGTATTCCGAGATCGATCCCTACCAGATGGCCGGTGCCGGTATCGATACCGCCATCCGCGGCCTTGTCGCGATGGGCATTCCCCCGGATACAATCGCGATCCTCGATAACTTCTGCTGGTGTTCATCGGACGATCCGGAGCGCCTCGGGCAGCTGAAGCTTGCGGCACAGGGGTGCTATGATGTTGCGAAAGCATTCGGGACACCGTTCATCTCCGGCAAGGACTCTATGTTCAACGACTTCTCGGGGTTCGACGCGGACAACAATCCCGTGAAGGTCTCGGTCCCGCCCACGCTCCTCATCTCGTCCATCGGCGTCCACCCGGACGCAGCAAAGGCGGTCTCGCTGGACGCAAAGATTGCAGGCGACCTCGTGTATATTGTCGGGCAGACAAGGGAGGAGCTGGGCGGGTCCGAATACTTTGCCCACCTTGGCAGCCCTGGCAATACCGTGCCGGTGCTGGACGCGGGGGCAGCAAAGGAACGGTACACCCGCCTTGCCTCCGCGATCGCCCACGAGCTCGTGGCCTCGGCATTCCCGGTCAGCCACGGTGGTCTCGGAGTTGCGCTTGCCAAGGTGGCCATTGCCGGTCGGCTCGGAATGGACCTCACGCTCCCGGTCCCGGACAGCATGCGGCCCGACTACTTCCTCTTCTCGGAATCGCTCTCCCGGTTCGTGGTCACGGTTGCACCCGACCATAAGCGGGCATTTGAGCAGGCGCTGGGGGCGGATGCCGTGCTGGTTGGCCGGACGGGCGGCAGCCGTTTGCGAATCAGCGGCCGCGTTTTGTTGCTCGATGTCGGCGTCGATGAACTGGAGAAGGCCTACAAGGCACCATTCGGGGGGTACTGACAATGGCAGCAGTACGCAGGAATATCCGGCGCCCGGCCGTGGCACCAAAAGCACCGGCCGCATGGGAGATGATCCCGGAAAAAGCCCTGATCATGAGCGGGTACGGGATCAATTCCGAGATGGAGACGCAGGAGGCGCTGGCCCGGGCCGGTATGGCCTCCGACATTGTCCATATCAACGACCTGATCGCGGGGGAGCGGCAGCTCTCCGACTACCGGCTCCTCGTCTTCCCGGGCGGATTCTCGTATGGTGACGACACCGGTGCCGGGAATGCCTTTGCAAACCGCGTCAGGAACAACCTCTGGGATGAACTCCAGGAATTCCTGGATGGGGAGAATCTTGTGCTTGGCATTTGCAACGGGTTCCAGATTCTGGCAAACCTCGGGCTCGTACCCGCGTTTGACCGGAAGTATGCACGGGATATCGCCCTCATGCCAAACCGCGGCGGAAGGCTGGAGTGCCGGTTTGTCACCCTGAAACCGGCAAACGAGAACCTCTGGACAAAGGGGATCGAGCGCATCTGGTGCCCGGTCTCCCACGGGGAAGGGAACTTCTCGTGTTCAGCAGAGACGCTCAAAAAGATCAAACAGAAGAAGATGGTGGCGTTCACCTACTGCCGCGAGGACATGAGCCCGGCAGACGGTGAATACCCGTACAATCCCAACGGGGCGCTTGAGGATATTGCCGGCATAACCTCCGCCAATGGGAAAGTGCTCGGCATGATGCCGCATCCCGAACGGGCCATGGAATTCTTGAATCTTTATGACTGGCCGCTCGTAAAAGAGCAGGCCCGGCGCGAGGGAAAACCAATGCCTAAAGAATCGCCCAACATGCAGATCTTCAAAAACATCGTGGAATACTTCTCGTAATCCTGTTTTTTAAGGGACAATCCCTTTTCCTTTGCCCCCTCACTCTTTGGTCAAGGTATAGACAATGACGGCGCCGACAAAGAGGATGCCGAGAATCAGGAGTGTGTCGAGCCAGTCCGGAAGAGAAGCCTCACCGGCTGGCAGCGGTACTGGGGGCTGGTGGGCGGGTGCCCTGCTTTCCACGTCTTTGACTATCAGGTATGCTGTGGCGCTCTCTTCGCTTCCCATTGCCGCGCTGGACAGGGTGATGCGATACTTCCCCGGTTCGAGGCCGGGTTCCTGCAGAACGTACATCCACCTGTTCAGGCTGCTGCCGGGGAGGATGGCGATGTCTTTGGTGGTGATGGGTGCGCCGGATCCGGCATCGGAGATAACGGCATGGATCGCATCATCGCCCCGCAGGTTCGTGGTGCCGGCAATCACGATCTTCTCACCGGTTGTTGTGTCCGGAAGGCGCGAGTCCGAGGCAGGGATGATCCCGTCAATGTAGATGGCCGGTTTCTCGACCGAGAAATACCGGATGAGGAAAACATCATCCACACCTCCCAGCCGGGCCGAAGAAACAAGTGCTTCAGCCTCCTGCTGGACATTGCCCGGGAGGTCTTCCATCCGGCCGAGGCGGAAGATGATCTTGCCCCGGTTCATGACCGTCAGGTTGCCCCCCGTGTCCTTCCCGGGCCCGATCTCAAACGAACGCGATTGCCCGGGGTCCTGGAGCACCACTGCATACTGCCCGTTCTGGAACTTCATCGTGTCGGTCGGCTTGTACACGAGGGAAAAGTTGCCGTACCGGTCAGGGGTCACGGTCCTGACATCGAAAAACTCCCTCCCGATGATCCAGAGGGCGACCGTACTGTTTTTCGCGCCGATACCACTGACGACAAACGTGTCACCCTTCGTAATAATCTGGGGGGTGCTGGCACTGTAGTAGACCTCAGCGGCGGCAGGAAATGCGAGGCAGGATGCTGCAAGGAACAGAACCAGAATGAGAATTGCAGGCTTCATCCACGATCACCCCCGGGGAATAGTAATTCGTGTACCCTGTGCAGTTATACGTTTTCGGGTTTGAATGGGGGGCCTTACCGGCACCTCCTATTTTCTCAAAAAGTTGATGCCCCCCTTCTTTCGGGATGCCGGTTCAGCAGGTGCCGGGACGTCGTCCAGCGCGGCCGCGGATTTCTTGTAATCCTTCAGTTCATCGGCTATCAGGGGGAGGTGGGAGTATTTCTTCTGCGGGACCCGGATCTGCGGGGCAGGGGCTGGCACGTCCTGCACGGATGGGCTGTCGGACCAGGGATCCCAGTCGGCCGCCGGGGGCTCCTCCACTACCGGGAGGGGAGAGCGCTTCGGGGTGAGGACCACGGACGGCGCGGGAGATGCCGGGGCAGGTGCCGGTGGTGCGGCTGCTGCCTTCAGTGCTGCCCCGCACCGGTTGCAGAAGCCGGCATCTGTGGGATTGACAAAGCCGCAGGAGGCACAGGTTCCGGGCTTTGCAAACGTTGTCCCACAGCGGGTACAGAATTTCGAGTTCTCGTCGATTGCCGGGTTCCCGCACGTCGGGCAGGCCAGGGATTTTTTCATCGGTCCCCCGCACTTGTCACAGAACTGTGCCAGGGGATCGGCCACCTGGGCGCCACAGGTCCCGCAGACCGGAAACTGCGGTTCCGGTTCATCCACGATCGCGGCCCCGCACCGGTTACAGAACCGTGATTCTCCGTCAGGTGCCGGGATACCACAGGAACTGCATATTCTGGTCATGTTCTTCCTTAATGGATTTTCGGGGCAGCGGGATAAAACCTGTGGTTCCGTCGGTAATCCTGTCGTCATGTCCCGTTCTTTTGCAGGTATGTGCACTTACGCGTCCCGCACCAAAGGTTTTTCCCTGATTCCTGCTGAAACCTCAAAAAACGTCTCCTGAATTGTTCAGGGATTTCCAGGTTCCCATGACAACGATACACGACCTTCTCCGGCAGTACTGGGGCTCATCCTCGTTTTTGCCGCTCCAGGAAGAGATCATCGGCTCCGTTCTTTCCGGCAACGATACCCTCGCGATCCTGGCGACCGGCGGCGGAAAGTCGCTCTGCTATCAGCTTCCTGCCCTGTACCTGGGCGGCCTCACGCTGGTCATCTCCCCCCTTATCTCCCTGATGAAGGACCAGGTTGACGACCTGCAGGGCCGGGGGATCCCGGCTGCGGCATGGAACAGCAGCCTCGACCAGAAGGAGCGTGCCCGGATCACAGAGAGGATCTCCGATGGGAGCCTCCGGCTCCTCTTCATCTCACCGGAGAAATGCATGCAGCCGGGCTTCCTCTTGTCGCTTGCTTCCGCCCGGGTGCGGCTGATCGCGATCGACGAGGCCCACTGCATCTCAGAGTGGGGCCACAACTTCCGGCCCGAGTACCGGCAGCTTGCCCGGATCAAAGAGGTATTCCCTGGCATCCCCCTCATTGCGCTGACCGCAACCGCAATCCCCGGGGTCCGGCGGGACATCCGGCAGCAGCTGAGGATTGGAAACGCCCGGGAATTCATCGGGAGTTTCAACCGAAAGAACCTCCGGTATCGCGTAGTCCCCAAGAAGAATCCGCTGGTCTTTCTCGCCGATTATATCGGGCAGCACCGTGGGGAGTCGGGAATCGTATACTGCCTGTCACGCGAGGAGACCGAGATGGTTGCCGGGGACTTACAACGACGGGGCTTTTCTGCGGCTGCGTACCACGCCGGGCTTCCACGGCAGGAGCGGGAGCGGGTACAGGAGTCCTTTATCCGCGACCGGGTGCAGGTGGTCTGCGCCACGGTGGCTTTCGGCATGGGGATCGACAAGCCGGACGTACGGTTCGTCATTCACTATGACCTGCCCAAGACCCTCGAAGGGTATTACCAAGAGACGGGCAGGGCCGGTCGTGACGGCCAGTACAGTGAGTGCGTCCTCCTGTACAGTCGCGGGGATTACGCCCGGATCCGCTCGATGATCGAACATAATGATGATAGCGGCCAGCACCTGCGGATCTCCCTTACAAAACTCCAGGACATGACAGAATACTGCGAGACGACCGGCTGCCGCCGGAAGTTCCTGCTCACCTACTTTGGCGAGGAATTTCCGCAGGAGAACTGCGGCTCGTGCGACACCTGCGATCACCCCCCCAAGATGACGGACTGCACGGATGCCGCAAAGCTGATTGCAGGCTGCGTAAAACAACTTCCCCGGAATTTCGGCATCGACCTGATCGCCGATGTCCTGAGGGGCGCAAAAAACGAGAAGGCCCGACAGTACGATCTCACCTCTCTCCCCGCGTACGGGACCGGGAAGAAGTACAGTAAAGCGCAGTATCGTACCTGGATCCAGGAGATGGTCCGGCAGGGCTTCCTCTCCCGCGCCGGTGAGCAGTATCCCGTGATCGGGTGCACGACCCGGGCCGATGAGATCCTGAAGAACCGTTGCCGCGTGATGCTTCCGGCGCCGGAAGATCCCGCGGTGCGAAGCCGTGCCTCGCCGGCGGTGGTGCCGGTGCATGGCAGTGAAGACCTCTTCCTGCGTTTGAAAGCGCTGCGCCGGGAGATTGCCGAAGAAAACCGCGTGCCCCCGTATGTCATCTTCCCTGACCGGACCCTGCAGGAGCTCGCCTCCCGCCGGCCGTCCGGTATGGCGGACCTCTCGACGGTCTTTGGCATCGGGGCAGTGAAGCGGGAGAAGTATGGAATGGTCTTCCTCAGAGAGATTGCCCGCCAGGACACCTGCTCCTGCGGGGAAGAAGGGCATATCTGCGTCAACGACCAATGATCTGCACATGAAGTACACGGCGCGGCATATCCAGCGATTCCTCGAACAGGATAAGATCGATCCTGCCCTCTGGAAGAGTCACTTCCCCTCGCTGCTTCCCTCCCAGGTGCCGGCCTGCAGCGACTGCGCGGAGTTCTCGGCAAAAACCTGCCCCGGGGACAAGGACCCGGTTGAATGCCACCTCTCCAAAGCCTCGGCATCGGAAGGAGATAACCAGAAGAAGAAAAAACGCGACCCAATGCTTGGCCTTGGTGCAAAAGGCCCGGCAGCCCGCGGCACGGCACTCCCGAGAGACCAGTCGAAGATGTGAGTCTGGTTTTATCGTACCGGGGGCCACGGACGGGCCTCTCTCCCCTCCGATTCACTTCTCCTTTTTCCCGTTTTAGTGAAATTCCACAACGTGCCTCCTGCTCGTACCGGGTCTGGCAGCGATTCTGTTACGACACCCCGCGATGACATAAGCCGGTGCCGGTGATCTGGAAGTAGCTCCTGGAATAATTCCGGGACGAGAACCAGATCTCGCGGGAGATCTCTCTCGATGCCGAGTAGCGTTTCATGCCTTCAGCCTCATCAATCCCATCGGCTGCAAGCACTGCGGGGATCCATGGAAAAAGTTAAGAGTTCCCGAGCGGCGCTTCGTTCGTATCGAGGAAGTATACGGCATTCTCGCCGTACTGGACCGGTGCGTTCCGGTTCCCGATATGGGGGAGGCCCTGGAACCTCACGAGCCAGGAGCCGTTGATCTGCCCCGCCATCTGGGCCGAAACCGTCTGGGGCGTGATGATGTCGGCAGTGCCGACCACGAGCATTACGGTCTTGTTGATGCCCGAGAGCCCGGCCCATGTCCCGTTGAAGGCAAGGTTTGCATTTGCCTCTGCACGGAGGCCCGGGGATACGGTCGAGTCGTTCGCGACCTGTACGAGGGTCGCGTGCAGGACAGCGCACTCGGGGATGTTCGAGCTGTACGAGTTGGAATCCAGGATCAGCTTCCTCACCAGCTCCGGGTGCGTGATGACCAGCTGCTGCGCAGTTGACGACCCCATGGACTCCCCGTACACATTCATGCTGTCGTACCCGAGAGCCTTGATCATCGCGGCGGCATCATCGGCATAAATCGGGATCGTGGGAGTCACGTTGTTCATGCTGCTGTAGCCCATGCCCCGGTGATCGTAGGCATAGACATGGTATTTCGAGGAGAGGATCGTAAGGAAGGTCTCGTTCCACGGGGCCGACGTGGTGGAGTCGTTTGCTACCTCACTCGAGAATCCCTCGATGAGGAGGACGGGTTCGCCGGATCCCCATTCCCAGTACGCGAGCCGGACGCCGTTCACGTCCTTGTACTGGACCGGGGTATTGGCAATGGAGACGAGTGTCGGATGAGGGGCCGGGGTCGCGACGGCCTGCGGGAGGGCTGCCGGGGTTGTGGGTGCGTTCGTGCAGCCTGCCGAAAAGACGATACAGGTGATGACGGCGAAGAGGATAACGTGGATCGCTTTCATGTTGAGATCTCCATAAAATTAAAAATGATACATATTACCATGCGAGGAGCCGATATTAATTCTTTTAACAAGAACTGATCGTTTCTGACGTTTCTTCCGTAAACCTTCTGGCAGTTTATTGGAAAATTTTTTGATTTTTTTCGCATAACCGCGCCCCGTTTCCGTACAGGAGCCGGCACCTGTCACGTCCGATCAGGACATATGGGAGAAGAGCTGACACACTGTCTTGATCACGAGCCATGAGAGGAAAGACACGAGCACGACGGGGTCCCCCGAAGATCGATATGGTGGCAATTGCCTGGGACGCCATGAAGAAGTACGGGTTCCGGCCGCAGTATCCGAACGCCGTGATGCAGGAGGTCGCGGCAATGGATGCAGAAGACCAGAAATGGCCAAAACATTCCACAAAGGACCTGCGGGCCCTTCTCTGGTGCTCTATCGATAACTTCGACTCCGTGGACCTCGACCAGCTGGAGTACTGCGAGAAAGAGGCGGACGGGTCGATCCACGTCCAGGTGGCGATTGCCGATGTGGACAGCCGGGTGAAGAAAGGCTCGCGCACCGACCGGCACGCGGCCTTCAATGGCGCATCCATCTATCTTGATGTCGCAACGTTCCCCATGCTTCCCTTAAAACTCTCCGGAGGGATCACGTCCCTTCTCCCGGGCAAGGACTGCCTTGCCATGGTGACTGACTACTGGGTGCTTCTGGACGGCAGCATCCGGTACGGCACCATCACGCGGGCCCTTGTCGAGAACAAGGGCAAGCTGGTGTACGAACAGGTCGGCGCATGGCTCGAAGGCACCGGCCCGGAGCCGGAGAACGTCCGTGCAATCCCCGGCCTTGCCGAGCAGGTCCGTCTCCAGAACGAGGCGGCCGTGCGGCTGCGCCGGAAGCGGACCGGGCAGGGCTCGCTTGACCTCGAAACCATCGAGGCGCAAGCCGTGTACGAAGAGGGCCAGGTCAAGGACCTGCTGCTCGTGGAGAAGAACGCGGCCCGGTCGCTCATCGAGGAGTTCATGGTTGCCGCAAACCGGACCATGATGGCATTCCTTTCGGCGGCCGGCGTGCCCCGGATCGAGCGGATCGTCCGGGTGCCCAAACACTGGGACGGGATCGTCCTCACCGCAGCAGCGCTGGGAGAGAACCTTCCGGACCAGCCGGACGTCCAGGCGCTGGCCCGCTTCCTTCTGCGGCAGCGGGAGAAGGACCCCGAACGGTTCCCCGATCTCTCCTTAACCATCGTCAAGCTGATGGGTCCGGGCGAGTACGCCATGCTCCAGCCGAAAAGCACCCCCATCGGCCACTTTGCGCTCGCCGTCACCGATTACACGCACGGCACCGCCCCGAACCGTCGTTACGCGGACCTCGTCATCCAGCGGCTCATCAAATCCGTCCTCGACAAGCAGGAGGTGCCCTATACCGCAGAGGAACTCGAGGAGATCTGCCGGTGGCTGACCGACCAGGAAAAGCAGTCCAAGAAGGCGGAACGGTTCATGCGGAAGGCAGCGGCGGCCGTCCTCCTTCGCGACAAGATTGGGGAGACATTCACGGGACTTATCACTGGTGCGACCGAGAAAGGGACGTACGTCCGGCTCCTCACTCCCCCGGCCGAAGGGAGGATCACCGAGAAACAACGGGGCCTTCGCGTGGGCCAGAAAGTCCGGGTCCGGCTCCTTTCAACAGACCCGTACAAGGGCTTCATCGACTTTGCCTTTACGGGGATTGTCCGGTAAGGCCGGCGCACCGGCACTTACCGGGAGAAAATGGGCGAGTTGAGGAGCTTCTGGATATCCTTCCGGATCGCTTCCTCGACATCGCTCTCGAAGGGCCGGTAGTCTGCCTTTGCCTGTGCAAGTTCCCGCGCCCGCTTCTCGACGGGCGTCCGGAGCGTGACGCGTTTCTTTACTACGTCCTGCTGGATACGGGCAAGGCGGCGGATCCCTTGTACCAGCTCGGCCTCGACCGGCCGCATCTGCGGCTGGTACTTGTGGACAAGCGCCCGGACCTCCTTGCGGTTCACGCCCTTTTGCGGGTCGAACAGGAAGGCCTTCTCCAGCCGCTCCCGCCATGCAATGAGTTCTCCCGATACCTTCGGGTCGAGCCGCGGGATCCTTCGGAGCCTCGCAGGGGTTACGTCCGCCGCGGTGACGATTCCGGCCGCCTTGAGGTCGGCCATCTGAACAGGGTTGATCCGTGACAGGCTGCCCGAGACGATGGCGTGGCCTTCCAGAAACCCGCTCACCTGCCCGTCGCGTACGGTCTTCTCCAGCCCGAGGATCCCCCGCTGGAACTCCCGGTCAATGCTCTCGTAGGTGTGCCGGAGCTCGCGGAGCCGGCTCAGCTGGGCAGTGAACGCTCCCTCACCGGCTTCGTCGATCCACTTCTTGTTCCAGAGTTTCCACATGTACTCGGCGGTCTCAAGGCCGGACCAGCGTTTCCTCCTCTCGCGGTCCTCCTTTCCCGGGAAGAAGAAGAGCCCGATGGCGACAAGGCCGAGGAGGAGGATCAGGAACGGGTCGGTAACCAGTTCGCCGATCGCAAGGACCAGGCAGGCGATGGCGATGGTCACTCCGGCCAGCTGCCGGAACCTCCGGAACTCAAGCGAGAGCCGGATCTCTTTGGTGAGCGGCGCCGGGTATACCGGGTACATCTCCGGCCTGATGGCGGGGAGGGGGCCCGGCGCTGGGATAGCCTCCACCTTCTGCCACTCCCGTCGGAGGTCAATCTTTGTTATGCTGTCCGTGGAGAGGAAGATCAGGACGCCGGACGACTCTTCGAGCTGGCACCACGGGCAGGACGAGAGCCCGGCATAGTGGTGGTGGACGCGGTCGCGGGTGCACTGGCGGAGCCTTCCTTCAAAGGGGTCGAGCGCATCCCACCACTCCTCCGCGGTCGGGCGGCCCCCGTTACGCATCCCGGCCTCCGCGAATGACCGCTCGAAGAGTTCCGCGATCCCGCCTGGCACGATCCCGAGACCTACCGAGTTGGGCGGGGGGGCCATCAGGCGCTGTCTTGCGTTCTTTCCGTACGGGAACCGGAACTCGGCGATCGCCTTCTCGATGGGCATGTCCTCCCGGCCGGAATAGACCCCGGCGTACGGGTGCCGGCCGAGGAAGAGGAGCTGGAAGATCAGGACCGCGAGCCCGAAGTTGTCCTGGTTTTGTGTCCGTTCGAGCCGGTAGTTCTCGGACTTCTGGAGCTCCGGCGGGGTGAAGTGCGCCACCCCGACCTCGCAGTAATAGAGCTGGTCCTTTGACCTGACCTGGAACGAGTCGCAGTCGATCAAACGGACGCAGGCCGTGTCATTGACAAGGATGTTTCCCTCATTGACATCCCCGACAACGTACCCATACTTGTGGATCACGCAGAATGCGGCGGCAAGGTTCTTGGCCGCACGGACGAGGAAACGCCAGTCTGCGTGGGGGAACGTCTCTTTCCGGTGGGTGGGGCCGTATACCTTGTGGATCGGTTCTGCATCGGTGATCCGGGGCATCAGGAACCCGACCACCGGGCCGCCGGGGCGGCTCATGAGGACGTCGGTCGGCCAGGCTGAGATTGCTTCCAGTTCGTCGTTGCAGCCCTGCGCCATCAGGCGGAGTTTCTCCTGCTTGTGGTCCACGAGCGGTTTCTTGTAGATCTTGGCAACCGTTGTCGTGGGGGACGAGGCGAGCTCATACACGTCTCCCTCCCCGCCGCTCCCGACCCGCCTGCCAAGGCGGACGGTCATACCGCGGCTGTCGTAAAACGGGGAGTGGGGGATCGTTGTTGCCATAATCATCCCTGGTTGCGGGTGGCGAGGACAAGGGTCTTGTCGTCGTCGCTCCGTGCGCTGACATCGTCTCGGAGGAGGAATCGCCTCAGCTGCCCGGTAAAGTCTGTAAACCCGCTCGCCGGGTCGTTCTTCAGCGCAAGGAAGAGCGGCTGGAAGAACCCGTCATGGGCCTTCTTCTGGGCAAAGGAGAGGGCGAGGGTCTGGAGCCCGTCGGTGAAGATGGCGACCTCCTCCGGCATGGAACCGGCATGTAGGACGTTCAGTCGTTCAAGGTACGCCTCGTCCGTGATGAAGAAAGTGGTGTTCGCGTACTCGCCCTGCTCGGGCCAGAAGATGGTCTCATAGTCCCCTCCGTCCCGGACCACGATAGCCCCGTCGCCGATCTGGAAGAAGAGTGCATGCCCGTTGCCGGCAACGGCCCCAAGGAACGTGCAGGCATAGTCCCGCACCTTCCTGCCATTCCCTTCTGCCTCCGTTGCGATGGCGTCCCGGGACAGCGTGATCCACTGGCGGACGATCTCGTCGGTGATGTGGGAGATGTCGCCGTCCTGCCGCAGGCAGTCGATGATGGCGGAATAGGTAGTTTCGCAGGCGATCTCCGCTCCCCTGCCCCCGTTTGTCGTGCTGCCGGCGCCATCGGCAACAAGGCCGATGAAGAACTCGTTGTCCGCGATGCGGATGGAGCCGGCCCTGCAGGTGTCCTGCCCGCTCTCACCACGGTTCGCGTGCGAACTTCCCGTGACAGAGGATGCGGCAACCTTCCAGCTCATATCTCGCTCCAGCCGAGCGGGGGAGCCAGCTGGATGCGGTCCCCGGGGTTGGAGCGGGACGCGGATTTCATGGAATTGGAGAGCCACTGGAAGAACTCGCGGAACTTGAGTCCCTGGAGCTTCACGGGCTCGCGGACCGAGATCTGCTTTAAGACCTTCATATCCGCCTTGTTGACGCCGATCGTGAAGAAGGCAAAGTTTTTGGAGGCCTCTCCCTCGCGGACGAGGGATGCCGCGCTCTGCCATTCGTCGGTCGGTGCGCCATCCGTGATGAGGAAGATCCACGGGCGGTAGAACGAGATGCCGTTTGCCCGGTACTGCTCTTTCCGGGCGCGGATCAGCTCGATCCCCTTCCGGATCGCTTCCCCGATCGGGGTGTCGCCTTCAGCCACGAGCTCCGGGTCGAAGATGCATTCCGCGGTATTGAACTCGGAGATGACCCGCACCGGGCCAAACGTCATCAGGGCGACCTCGACCCGCTTTATCGCAAGGGAGTCGCTCTGCAGTTCGGCATAGAATGACTTGATGCCGGCATTGAGTTCGGCGATCGCCTCGCCGGCCATCGATCCTGACGTGTCGAGCAGCAGGAGGCAGGGGCAGCGGGGTTCCGGATTCTCCGCAAACGTCACCGCTGCCATCGGCTGCTGGTCCAGATACATATTGTCGCTCATATCGTCTCACCAAAAATGCTGGATGTATTGAAGGATGGTTTCGTAGATCATCATTGGAGCTCAATATTTATTATCATGGTGAGGGTCGATAGACCCGAACCAGAAGAAGAACGCGAAGCGTTCTTCGACTTGGTGAGGGTCATCAGATCTGAAGGTCGGCTTACGCCTCCCTTCAGGTTGTCGAGGTCTTCGACCTCTCCAATCCCGAACCATCAGGTGAACAAGGAAAGTCCTTCTTCGAGTTGGTGAGGGTCGAAGATCTCCCTTCGGGACATCTCCTCCTCCTCGACCTTCTGATGAAGGTCTCGGATTCATCAGACCCGAGCCATCAGAAGAACGCGAAGCGTTCTTCGTCGTGGTGAGGGCCTGATACCCCCTGCGAAAAAAAGAATCCCGGGTCCTGCCCCTATCCCAGCCCGGTGGTAATCCGGTCATAGAAGACTGCCGCGATCACGGCGCCAAGGACCGGCCCGATGATGTAGATGGGGAAAAAGCCCCAGAGACTCGGGCCACCCAGGAGAGCGTCCATGAGGAATGGCCCGAACGTACGGGCAGGGTTGAGCGAAGCACCGGAGATGTTTCCTGCCATCGTGATCATGCCGGCAACCGTCAGGCCGATGATGAGCCCGGCAAAACCCGGCGGGGCACGTTCGTCCACGGCACTGCCCATGATCACGAGCATCAGGACAAAGGTTGCGAGGATCTCAACAAGGATCGCCTGGGCGTACCCGATCCCCGGGAACGGGGTCGTTGCCCCCAGTCCTCCGATCGTGACCGCGTCCATCCCGATCGTCAGGAAGAAAAGAAGGCTGCCGGCCGCGGCGCCGGCGCACTGGGCAATGATGTAGGCTGCGGCATCCTTTGCCGGGAACCGTTTCGTTGCCCAGAGCGCAATCGTCACGGCCGGGTTGATGTGCGCACCCGAAACCCGGCCGAGCGCATAGATAACCCCGGCGACAACGATCCCGAAAGTGATCCCGATCGCGAACCAGTCGCCCATCCCCCCGAGCTGGCCGATCCCGATGTTGAAGGGTGTTGCCGGGTTCGTCCCGTGGGCCAGCATCAGCGTGATGGCCGCCGCGCCCGCGCCGAAGTACACGAGAAGGCCGGTCCCGACCCCTTCCGCGATGCTGCGGTTTGTTAAGGACTCCATCACTTCGCCCCCGCGTACACTGCGTCGCATTCAGGGCAGAGCATACGCGGCATTTTCCTGGGCAGCTTGCGGGAGGGAAGGGGATAGCCACCCTCCCAGACATCGGTTTCCCGCCGGATCGTGTGCTTCATACAGGTGCCCATTCCGCAGACAACACAGATCGCAACCGCATCGCTGTCCTTTCCTTCCTTTGCACAGATATAGCACTTCATCGCGATCACCCGTACAGTCTCAGACTGCCTCCTTCCACTGGCACGAACAGTGCCGGAAGTCCATTAAGGCAGCGGAGGCACAGTCCTTGCAGATCCGGGCGGGTGCGGCGGCGACTTCCTTGTTGAGGGCGATGATGTTGGTCATGAGCGTTGCCGTTACCGGCTCGCTCGTTAAGAGGCACGGGTAGTCCGCAAGGCGCATCATCGCCGAGAACCGCACTGTCATGGCGCAGGCCGGGTAGGCGTACCACTGCGGGTTGGCCAGCACCTTGTTCTTCAGGATGGGGGCAAGGTCAACGCTGAACCCGCCCACCATCGGGGTCAGTGCCCCGGGCACGCTGCTCTGCATCCGCCGGGCCTTGTCGACCAGCTTCCAGCCGCGGTAGATCATGTCCATGAAGTCACAGTTGTGGAGCTCGATGGCGGCGCCACGCTTCGGGTAGAGCTGGACATAATTATGGTAACGTTTCGTGAGCATGTCCACGACCATGATGGCGTTGAACCCGTCGAGTTCGAGGATGTACTCGGCAGCCGCGGCTGATGAGCCGGTGGCGACCGAGAGCACATCGTGCGGGGACTTCATCTTTGGCGCTGCGGTGTTCAGCGTCTTATCCATGACTTCTGTCACCGATTCGATGACAGCCATGATCACGTCGTCCTTGCACATGTTGAACGTGGACTGTGCGATATGGTGGGCCACGTCGCCCACGCAGTAGGCCGGGACGGTCACGATGTTGCCATAGTGCACGCCCTCGTTGAGCGAGGCTTTGACCGCGGCCTGCATCTTTGTCCTGTACTGCTTCATGTACTTCCGGCAGTCAAACGAGGACTGGCCCACGCTGTCCATCAGCTTTGCCTGCGCATCGACTGGCGTGTCGTAGATAGACTGGATCATGGCGACTTCCTGGTCAACCGCATCAGCAAGAGTCGCCCCCCCTTCCAGCGCGTGGGCAAAGACATCGCCGATACCGTACGAGGTGTTCATGGCCCATGACTTGGCCGCGAGGATCGTCTGCTTGTGCGCGGTGGGGATAGTTGTTTTTTTGAGGATCTGGTTGACGATGTTGCTGCTGCTCCCAGGGATCAGGGCAAAGTCCACGACACAGGTGGGGCCGTAGAAACCTGCATAGCGGCGGGCAGATTCCTTTCCTATCAGGGCCTCGGATTTGCCAACTGCTTTAATGAACGCGTCTGCGCTCTTCCTGAATTTCGGATCAGCGTCATAGAGCATCTCAAGGATGACCGGTGTCTGGTAATGCTCGACGAACGGATCATCCTCGGGGCGGATGGTATTTGTCAGGCCCTTTAAGATGTCGAAATGGGCATTGACCGAGTCCTTATGCAGAGAAAAGACCGCTTTGCTCTGCACTGATGCGGGTTTCATGCCCTTGACAGCGTCGACATAGACCTTTGTGTCGTCGATGACAAATTTTCCGCCGCGTTTCTTTTTGATCTGGTTCACGTCAGCATGCTGGGCAGCCATTGCTTCCGTGATCATTTTCCTGATTACTTCCTGCATGGTGCTGCAACTCCCGGCACCGGTATCTGACTGGTGCCTGTAGCCAACCTTAAGATACTTCTTATTTAATATCTTCGCGGAAATGGCGGAAAGCGGGGGAAGGGGAATGAGTACGGCGGCTTGAGGAAACGCTGAGCCGGGCTCAGACCGCAGCGATCCGGAAATGATGCCTGCCCCCCATCGGTGCCGGACCAGGACCTCTGTACGGCTGTACCCCCTGCCTCCGTTCCCGCGCCAATCTATAAATCGTTACAGGAATTACTGATGGTTAAAGCGGGATGCCGGGGAATGGATTTTTTATTCTTTGATGATCTCGGGAAGAGGCCCTACCTGGTCCCTGCCCTGATCGTCATCAGTTCTGTTGCATTTCTTCTCCTGAACGTCTTCGGGCTTACCCACGGCATCTCGTTTGTACTCCCCCACCTGTTGTACCTGCCCATCATCCTGACCGCCTATTATTACCCGAAGCGCGGGATTCTCTTTACCGTTGGCCTATCCCTTGTGTATTGCGCCCTTGCGTTCACGGTCGTCACCCCGACAACCGCGGAAATGGCCTCAGCGATTGCACGTTCGGCGGTCTTTGTCATCATCGCCGCAGTTGTCTCGAACATCAGCGGCCGGATGCACCACGACACCCAGATGTGCCGTCGGCTGGTCTCGGTGGTGCGGTCCTCGGGAGATGCGATCATCAGCGAGACGTTCGACGGGATCGTTACGGACTGGAACCGGGGCGCAGAAACGCTCTACGGGTATACCTCGCAGGAGATGACAGGGCACCCGCTCTCCCGGATCATCCCCCCGGACCGGCTGGAGGAGAAGAACCGGCTGCTGGAGCGGATCCGGCAGGGAGAGGTTGTCGAGCGTTTCGAGACCGAACGGATCACAAAAGACGGCACGCACATCCAGATCTCCCTCTCCTTATCGCCGATCCGGAATATCCGGGGAGATGTTGTCGGGATCTCGGAGATCGCCCACGATATCACCGAACGGCAGCGGATGCAAAAGGCGATCCTGCACGAGAAGGAACAATGGGAACTCACGTTCAATTCCGTCCCGGATATGATCGCGATCATCGACAACCAGTTCCGGATCACCCGCGTGAACAGGGCGATGGCCGAACGACTGGGCATCACACCCGGGGAGGCAATCGGGCTCCGTTGCCATGAGGTGGTCCACCATACCTCAATTCCTCATGGGCTCTGCCCGCACCGGCTCCTTCTCAAAGACGGCCAGAGTCATTCGGTCGATATCCATGAAGAGAACCTCCATGGAGATTTCTTCCTGACCGTCTCGCCCATACGGGGCCCTGACGGTACGGTTGCCGGGAGTGTCCACATCCTCCATGATATCACGGAGCGGAAAAAGATGGAAGCAGCGCTCCGTAAGAGCGAGGAGCGGTACCGCAGCGTGATCGAGAATATCCAGGATGTCTTCTTCCGGGTCAACAGGGAGAATATGATCGAGATGGCAAGCCCGTCAGCACTGAAAGTATTCGGGTACGGATCGGTACAGGACCTGATTGGAATGCCAATTTTGTCCCTGTGGAAAGACCCGCAGAAACGTGAAGAGCTTCTCGATGCATTGAAGGCGCGAAGCAATGCTGTGCAGGACTGGGAGGCGGAATTCAGAAAATCCGATGGTTCGGCGTTCTGGGTATCCCTCACGATCCGGTTGCGGACAGACGATCACGGGGAATATGCGGGGACCGAGGGGATTATCCGGGACATCTCGAAACGGAAGAAAGTGGAGGAGGCCTTAAAAAGCGCCCTCAAGAAACTGAACATGCTCTCCTCCATCACCCGCCACGATATCCTCAACCAGATCATGGGGCTCAAGGCATTCCTGGAACTCTCGCAAGAGGACCTCAAAGGCACGAAGCACGAGGCGTTTATCACAAAATCAGCGCAGGCGGCAGAGGCCATCCAGCGGCAGATCGAGTTCACGAAATACTATGAGGATATCGGGGTCAATGAACCCCGGTGGCAGGATGTCGGGGCCGTCATGAACGAGGCACTCACCCAGCTCCGCCCGGCTGGTGTCGATGTGCAGGTAGACGTCGCTGGTATCGAGATTTTCGCCGACCCGCTGATCGTCAAGGTGTTCTTCAACCTCATGGAGAACTCGCTCCGGCACGGGGAACACGTTACCACCGCTCACTTCTCCGCAGAGGAACGGGGTGACGGGCTTGTCATCACCTACCGGGACAACGGGGTGGGCGTAAGCGAGGCCGACAAGCAGAAACTCTTCAGGAGAGGGTTCGGGAAGCACACCGGCCTTGGCCTCTTCCTCTCCCGCGAGATCCTTGCGATCACGGACATTACCATCACGGAGAACGGCGAGCCCGGGAAGGGGGCACGTTTTGTCATGACCGTGCCGGAAGGGGCGTGGAAGATTTGTGGGGAAAAAAAGAATGAAAAATCCGGGGACTCTCACTTCTCTTAGATTACGACCGTCGCCAGCGCGCTAACGATCTGCTGTGTTGTTGCCGGGTCCAGAATTTTTGCAAGCACAATCCCGGCTCCTGCAACGAACACGGCCCAGAATACTTTTTTCACCTGCTCGTTCTTGCCGAATACTTCGATGATGGAGTAACCATCAGCCTTCATCGCCCACTGGATCAGCTTGGGCAGGAAGACAAAGAGCGGCAGGAACAGGACCACACTCCCGATGAACGCGAGCGTGATCTCCGCTTTCCCGGCAAGGAATACCCCGGCCGGGACCGCGAAGGTTCCCGCCAGTACTGCGGCCATCGTGACTTCCCCGAACCAGAAGTAATGCCGTTTCTCCCGGTAGTTCTCCTTCTCTGCCTCTGTCAATGAAGAGAGATCAAAGATCCCGAATACGGAGAGCATCCCGTACCAGACCGCGTGCGTCTCTTCCGGATCGGCTACAAGGCCGAGGAAGTGGATGACAACCGGCACGATGAGCAGGATTAGTGGCAGGTGCGCGAAGAGAAAAATGAGGGCGAGCAGGAGCCCGGCACCGCTGATCGCGGCCCGGGTCTGCATCTCGGATTCAAACATACAGCCCTCCCGCTTCAAGTCCGTTCGGACTTTCAGCAAGTCGAAGACCGGATGGTCTTCTCCTGATTCGGATCTGATGATCCTCATCATCTTCGAACATTGCCCTCACTCCCGGCCGTCGCCTGTGTCCGCTGCGATCGCGAACTCCAAGACCGGACTGATGTACCCGTGGTTTTCCGGGGAGAAGTCCCGCTTCTTCCCGCGCTGGGTGATCTTGCGGCGGGCTGTACGGATCCGGACCGTGTGGATACCGGCTGCCCGGGGATAGACCCGGCGGCCGTCCATATCCAGCATCTTCTGGTAGGGCGGGATGTCGAACCAGTCCGGCCAGAATCTGACTCCTTTCGGGATGTCCGTTCCCCGGAAGAGGTCCTGCAGGCGCATCGGGTACATGTTGTCGTAGATGATGTCCACGATCAGGTCCGTGTCCTCTTCTCCAGGATCCAGTTCGAGCTCGTAGAAGACCGGGTTGCGCCGGACCTCATCGAGCGTGAGCGGGGTGTCTTTCGTCAGCGGTTCAAGACCGGAGAAGGTTCCCCGGTACAGGCCGGTGACGGTTGCGATGGGTTTGTTGTCGTCATTCATGATATGCCTCCTTTATTCGTTCGTGCTCGTCCCGGAGTTTTTTGAACTCCTCCACGATCTCGTCATACCGGCCGATTCTCTGGTTGATGACAAACAGGACCGGGTAGAGGGGAAGGACAACGCCGAGGATGAGCGCTAAGAATTCTGTTTCCATACTGTGGCTCCGATAAGGGAGAGTGATGTTCCCTCCCTTCTTGTCCAGAAGAGATTTGACGCTCTTGGGGGCTTACGCCCCCGCCGCGTGGGCACCCCCCGGTGGCGATGGTGCCGTATTACCTGTTACCGGATTTATGAGAGTTTCCTGTACGGGTAATGCAGAGGAATCGCAATGCGCCCCGTCCCCCCTGTGGGGGGACTGGTGGCGCAAGAGGGGGGTGATTCTTTCAAATCTTCCGGACTACGGATGACATCAGGCCAGGGCCGCCACCGTGTCCGCCCAGGTCTCGACCCGGGTCCGGATCGCATCGTCCGAGTACGAGGAGATGCTCACCGTGGTGCGGCTGAACGTGACCGTGTAGATCTCCCCGGTTGCATCGTGGCACTTCAGAGAGGCCGAGTAGGTTTCATTGGGCGTGTCCCGGATGGGTGTGCCCCCGTGAGCGGTGGCGAGAGCGGTGTTGTTCACGAGCGCTGTTGCGCCGGCATTGAACCCGGCGATGGTGTTGAACTTCGATGAGTCCGTTCCCACGGTCTTGGCCGCGCCATCCTGGTACACGATCCTTGCCACGTAGGCTTCCTTGGTCTTCTCAACCGGTGCGTGGTTGACACCGGCGCTCTCGTAGGCAGTGCAGGCGAACGGGTTGTCGGTGATGACCGACTGGACGATCGTGTTGAACGCTGCCACATTCTCGATCGGGGTCACGAGCTTGCGGACCGCCGACTTTACTACGGTTTTCTGTACGAAATCTGCCATTTTTGATTCTCCTGAGGGTTCATCAGAACCTGAAGGACGAGAAGAACCCGTCAGGGTTCTTCGAACTCCGTCGATTCTTTTCGAACGCCTCTCTTTGTTCACATCAGAGAGATTCGGCGAACCTCTCCGTTTGGTTGCGTCGCGGGGGCCCCTTTGACACAATCATATTGAACGTGCCAGGACATGGGCTTGGATGAATAAATTTTGAAAAGAGAAAATGGAAGATTTTACGCGGGATTGGGGAGGAATGGGGCTCGGTAGATGGAGATTCGTGTGCGCAAAAATGTTAAGGGGATCTGGTTACCTTACCTCATCGTGCTGTTCATTCCGGCACAACGGCAATGGCCTCGATCTCCACGAGCCAGTCGGGATGTCCCAGACCTGCGACAAAGACTACGGTGATCACCGGATAATTCGGATTGCGCCCCCATATCTCCTGGAATGCCGCAACACCTTCACGAGGATCCTGCCCCTGGACAAGATAGATCGTGAATTTTACGATAGTTGAAAATTCTGCGCCGGCGGCTGAAAGAATTGTTTTGATATTCTCAAGTGCCTGCCGGGTCTGGGCTTTCAGGTTTCCTCTCGCAACAACCATTCCCTCTTTATCGATGCTGTTCATTCCACCGATATAGATCGTTGAATTATTCCCCCTCACCCTGACTGCATGTGAGTACCCGCGGGGCTGGAACAGCTCTTCAGGATTGATATACGAGATGCTCTCTGCCATGTCAGTCCTCCTTCCGTGTTGCTCGTTTCGGATTCCACCGCATTTTCATGTAAACGTTACCGGCCCTCAGTTCTTCCAGCATCTGGTTGATCCGCCGGGTCCGTGTGTCTTCCCGTTTTGCCTGCTCGATCCACATGAGATAATCGTTCTTTTGATACGGGGGGCGGCTCGCATATGCCTCGTCGAGTCCGTTCTCCTCCAGCATTTTTTTAACATGATCCGGCATACGGTAACGCGGTCGTCTGGGCATCATCTGTCTCCTCACTGGCTCTTGTGATCCCAGTGAACAAAAGAATTACGACAATGACAATGCTCTCCAGTTTCACAACGCCCATACCATCTCCGCATTATCCTGAAGAGTTGAGAGATGATCATATCTATCTTTAAAGACTCAGGATACTCTGGCTGAAAAATGTCTATGGAATGTTGTGATTAGACTATACTAAATAGAAATCCTGATCAGGACGAGATGTTTTCTCAGTGAATTAAAAGGATATTTACATAAACCACCCAATATCTTTCATTTATATCAGCAAAATCCTCTGACTTCCGGATCAGGATGATCATGAGGATGACAACAATAACAACAACAGGAAGGACAACAATAACGACAACAACAAGCAGGACAGCAACAACGACAACAACAAGCAGGACAACAATATGATAAGCATCTTCATCAGCAGCGTACAGAAGGAATTCAGTGATGAACGCCGTTCAATCCGCGAATTCATTCATAGCGATCCTCTTCTGAAACAGTTCTTTCATACGTTTCTATTCGAGGATCTTCCTGCTGCAGATCACCGGCCTGATGAAATCTATCTTGATGAAGTCGAGCGTTGCACAATATACCTGGGAATTTTCGGTAAACAATACGGTCCTGAAGATGCAGAAGGACTATCTCCGACAGAACGGGAATTCGATCGCGCAACTGAGCAATGCAAACACCGGCTTATTTTCGTGCACGGTACCGACGACTCGGGAAGACACGATAAGATGTCTGCCCTCATTAACAAAGCCGCAGGACAGGTAATACGGAGACGGTTCACAGATATTTCAGATCTGAAAACTCAGGTCTATGCAGCGCTTGTCCAGTATCTCAGCGAGAATGGCCTTCTGCGACACAAGCCATTTGATGAATCGATATGTTCCGGTGCATCGATCGATGATATTTCTCCGGATAAAATCGCCTGGTTTCTCTCGGTCTCAAAGAAAGAGCGGAAATTTCCCCTACGGACGGGCACACCGGTGGAGACCGTCCTATCTCACTTAAACATGCTTGATGGATCACTCCCCACGCATGCAGCGATACTTCTCTTCGGGAAAAACAGCCACAGCTTTTTACCTGCAGCAGAGATAAAATGCCTGAGCTTCCGGGGCACAAAGATAGAGAAACCAATTCCCTCGTATCAGATTTTTACCGGGACGCTCTTCGACCAAGTGGACGATGCTGCAGATTTTGTTCTATCAAAACTTGATCGCCGTGTTCATCCCCGTGATGAAACACCAGCCAGTGATACCGGTTACGAGATTCCGGTCCCTGCTATTCATGAAGCACTTGTTAATGCTGTTGTCCATCGGGATTACACGTCTAAAGCAGCGGTTCAGGTCATGGTTTTCGCAGACCGTATAGAAGTGTGGAACCCGGGAGCCCTGCCTGCGGACCTGACACCCGACAGCCTCAAGGCTGAACATCCCTCGATTCCCTATAACCCGCTCATCGCACATCCTTTGTACTTAACGCACTATATCGAAAAGGCCGGTACCGGGACGCTCGATATGATCACGTATTGTAAGGAGGCTGGTCTTCCGGAACCGTGTTTCGAACAACGCGGTGGACAGTTCGTCGTCACTCTCTGGAGAGACTGGCTAACAGAATCGACTATGATGAACCTTGGACTCTCCGAACGGCAGATGAAGGCCGTCAGGTTTGTGAAAGAGAAGGGGCGGATAACGAATACAGAATATCAGAAAGTAACTGAAATCCTGAAACGGGAGGCCAGCCGCGACCTGAAAGAACTCGTCGATAAAGGAGTTTTCGAAAAGCCCGGAAGTGTTACCGGAAAAGGCACATATTATACCTTAAGCAAAGGGGCCCCAAAGGGGCCTAAGGGGCCACAATAGATTTTCTTTCTCCAATGATTTTTAAAAAAACAAAGTACGTTCAAAAAATTAAACAATCCCCGTAGGAGAATGGGGCCATAAAGGGGCCTAAGGGGTCATACATCTGTCGATAATCCCTTGACACCGGTGTATTGAGCGCATGATTTTCACATTCACACCGCATGAGATTGATTAATGTGCATACACTGCCGTACGATCATATAATGATCGTCCGGCAAGAACACTGTTCTTGCAGTTTTTTATTTTGGGATCATCAGAAATTATCCGCTCGTACACCTTCCTCTTATCCACCCCCCCACCAGTCCCCCGCACTCCCCAATATCCGGTTCCCCAACCGATCCTCAAACCGGGAGTTCCTATACTGGCATTTTTCCGGAGCAATATCTGCCCCCGTAGGGGGAATTTCGCCCAATAATTCCCCCGTTCAAAAACCCTGTACCGCAATTCGCCAAAAAGTGCGATCCTCCGGAAACCGATTCTCCAAAATGGACTCCGATTCGAAAACGGAGCGATTTAAAGGGATTTCAGATTTCCCGAGGGCAGCCCCAAAAAATAGCTCCCGAATTACGACGTTCTCCGACGACAGGAGTACCTGCGGGAGTCGGGCACGCTGATCTTCGTGCACCGGCCCCACAGCAGTAGGTCAGAGCGCCCGCCCGCCCTTGTTCAACCAGTCCTGATGTTTCCCTCTTCCAGTTTCCGCACGGTCTTGTGATATTCTTCCACCAGTGCCTCCGCATACAGTTCTTCGGCACGCGGGGGAATGTAGTTGGAGACCCGGACCCTGTTCATCAGGGATTCCCGGATCGCACGCTCGCTCGTGAGATGCTCTTCACGTACTGCGGTGATGCTCTCATCGAGGCCGTTAACACCGGTCATGATGCCGTTGACCATCACCTGCCTGACACTGCGGAGCGCATCGGCAGCACAGGGGGAAAGGTTGTCGTATGCCATTTTTGTACCCCCTTTGAGAAGAAAATTAATCTCCTTTTACGTGCTGCAATTCCCATGTGACCTCGGCAGCCCGGCCGAGTGTTACCGCAACCGGGCAGATCACCGTCATGGCCTGCGTGACTATTGCGTCCAGTGTAGCGTCTTCTATTGCAGCAGCAATGGAAAATGCCACGTGGATCTTCTCGTATGCTGACGGCAGGCCGGCATTCCGGATCCCCGTCACCTGCACCTCCAGCAGTTCCGGGACAATAGTATTCCGCTGCATCTGGCCAAGGATTGCATGATTCGCACATGCCCCCAGCGTTCCCAGGAAGGCATCGGTGGGAGAGCACGCCTGTGCTCCTTCATCAAGAACCAGGGAACCGCCCCATGAATTCTCCACCCGGCATTTCTTTACCCCTTCCCACCGTACATTCACGACATCAGGCGGAAGGAATTTTGTTTTCGCTGACGGGTCGGGATCTGCACAGCACGATACCGGTGCCGTGCTGCAGCCACAACCCCCGGCTATCGGGCCGGTACCACATGATGGGGGGTGACAGGATGTGGGAGCCGGGTGCCCCTTAAGGTAATCCCGGACCACCTGCTCCGCAACCTGGTGGGCATAGATAGTGAACATCTCATCCGGCACCTCATCGATCCCAAATGGCAGGTCGAGGTTGTAGATGAGATCGGCCCGGACGATCTCCGGTTTCAGGTCCGGAAGCACGCCCTGCATCATCCGCGACGAACAGTTGATGAAGCACCCTTCGATGGCAATGACCTTCTCCGCCCGCCGCACAAGGTTCCGCTGGCCGGTGTCTTTCGTAAAGGCCCCGCCCAGGCAGATCCGTACGGTCGAATCCGTTGCGAGCCGGTGGGCCACCAGGTTTGCTGCCCGCCGGGCAACCTCGCCCCGTGCGCAGGCGCCCTCGCAGGCCATTACCGCGATCTTCGGCGGTGTCGTCGAGTTCTTTTCCGCATAGTCCTCGCAGGCGGGACATTTGCCGGTTACTTTTGCAATCTTTGCAGTTTCGTATTCTGTCATGCATGATGCGTGGATCAGGCTGCGATATATATCCCGGAACCGGATTTCAAATTAATTTGAAATCGGAGGGGTCATCAGACCACGATGAGGAGACCCCCCGATACAATTCTTCGACTTCCGACAGGTTCGCAAGAACCTGGAGGAGGAGAAGAACCCGAAGGGTTCTTCGACCTCCGAGTGGGCGCCAGGATGGTGAATGTCGCGAGGTCCCGAGTGGGCAATAACGTCCCCCCTGCCAGTCCCGTGCCCTACACTTTTTACACAGTACATCCAATCCGGTACCATGGCAACTGCCCGCTGCTGCCCTGCCGACTGCGCCCTCCGGAGTGACTGGGAGGACGAACTCGCGCAGGAGAAGGCTGAGATCACGGGATCCCGTGTTGAAGAACTGGACCGGCTTATGAAACTGCTCAGCCACCCGCTCCGCCTCCGGATCATCCTGATGCTGCTCAAGCGGGATCACTGTGTCTGCGAATTTTTTTACGTCTTTGCCGAACCGCAGAACCTGATCTCGTATAACCTGAAAAAACTCAAAGACGGAGGGCTTATCGAGTCGTATTACCGCTCGAACCACAAGATCTACAGGATCGATGAGAAGAAAATTCCGGTTCTCAGAACGATTGCCGGTGCCGTGAACTGATTCCTCTAAAAAAATTATTTTCCCGCGTTCTCCGTGCATTGCATCAGCCGGCTCCCCCGTCCGGTGATGGAATAAATGATCCAGTTCCCGTGGCTCTCGCCTTCGATCAGGCCGCTTTCCTTTAAGATTGTGAGATGATAGGACAGCTTGGAGTTTGCCAGGCGCATGAACCGGTTAATGACGCAAACGCAGAGCGGCTGATCCCTGATGAGATAGAGAATCGTAAGCCGGAGCGGGTCAGCGAGTGCGTGATGGATCCTGGCCTCTTCTTCGAGTTCCGATGGCGCAGGAATACTCCGGGTGAGCGCATCAAAACCTCCGCACGCTTCGAGATCTTTCTGGATCTGCTCGGGGATCTCCATCTCTTCATAATCAGGAGCACTCCTCCGTTTCGGACTGCAGCAGGACGCGGTCACACGTTTCATTTCAAAATAATCTGAAATAACAAGATATATAACCTTGCCCTGTGCATGCTATTTCAACAAAATTTGAAACATCAGAATATGTTCTGGAGCAAAGGAGATGGAAAACGAAGACAAACCGTGCTGTGCTGCGGAAGCCCTCCGGCGAATCCGGCAGGTGAAGATCAACGGCATCATGACCGGGATCACGATGCTTGATCAGAGCATTACCGCTGTCAGGGCAGAGGGCTTGACCAGCGATACCGCGATTCGCGAGGCGCTCATGAAACGGGTGAAGGTGTACAACTACGTCCCGCCCGCGGTCGAGAACCACTACGCCGAAGCACTCATGGAAGAGTACCGGAACGTGACCAGAACGAACAAAGACGGTGAAAAAGACCATGACAACAATTGAAGTGCTCGGGACCGGCTGCGCGAAATGCACGCGGCTCCTCGCAAATGCTGAACAGGCAGTGAACGAACTGAAGATGAGCGCAGAGGTCATCAAGGTCGATGACATCGACGCGATCGTTGACCGGGGCGTGATGATGACACCGGCGCTCTTCATCAATGGCGAAGTGCGGGCGGAAGGCCGGGTCCCCGATGTGAACGAGATCAAGAAAATGCTGACGGAGTGATACCATGACTGAGAAACCAACCTGCTCCTGCGGGGCGAACGAACCGAAGCGGATCATCTTTCCCTGTGCGGGACAGGCGAATGTCGGGCAACTGACAAACCTTGCAGCCCTGCAGCTGACCGAAGAGGGGTATGGCAGCATCGCCTGCGTTGCCCTGCTCGGGATCGGTGCAGAGAACATGATTGCGAATGCCCTCAATGCGGATGAAGTCGTTGTCCTTGACGGCTGCCCGATGCTCTGCGCAAAGAAGATTGCCGGGGCGCAGGGTGTTGCTGCAGGCCAGCACCTGGTCCTGACCGAGATGGGAATCGCAAAGGGCCCATCGAAGAATTATACCGATGCAGACATCGAGAAGGTTGTTTCCGCCTGCTGGAAGGGTGAGGGGCGCGTAAAGAATGCCGCACCTTCTGAGAAGAAGTCCGGCGGGAAAGACAGCGGGTGCGGCTGCGGGTGCAACGGGACCTGTTAAAGGAAAGGGAGATCATGACATCTGCACTGGTAACCTGTTCCGGCATATCCAATACCGGAAAACTCACGACCCAGGCCGGGATGATCGTGATGCAGCGAAAGCCGGGAATGTTCCAGTGCATGAACTGCAAGCAGTCTGCAGAATCGCTGCGGACAGAGGCGTCTGGATCTGACCGCCTCATCGTCCTCGACGGGTGTACGGATTGTTGTGCAACCAAAAAACTCTCCGCTGCAGGCCTTGCCCCGGATGTCCACATCATCGCCACCGAACTGGGGATTGAGAAGAATGGTATGGCTGAAGTCCGGTTCGAGGAGATCGAAAAAGTTGTCAGGGCGATCCTGGACAACGGGAGCAACACGTGTACGAAGACCTGATCCTGGCCGGTGCTACCGGGGGCATCGCGGCACTTGTCGATTATCTCTCGGCGCACGTCCTCACCTGCCTCATCCCCGCGTTCTTCATCGCGGGCGCGATCAATGCCCTGTTGAACAAGGACGCGATCACGAAGTATCTCGGAGAAAAGTCGCCGGCATACAAGGCATACCCGGTCGCGGTCATCGGGGGGCTCCTCCTCGCGGTCTGCTCCTGCACGATCCTCCCGCTCTTTGCCGGGATCAAGAAGAAAGGCGCGGGGATCGGGCCGGCCATCGCCTTCCTTTACACCGCTCCTGCAACAAATATCCTCGCTGTTGCCTTCACCTGGAGCGTGATCGGGGCTGACTTTGCCATCGCCCGTATCGTCCTTTCCGTGACGTTCGCCGTCATGATCGGGCTGATCATCTCGAAGCTCTTTTCTGAGACTACCACATCTGCGCCGGCCCCCATCGCCTGCGCGTGCGGTCCCGCCGATCTACCGGAGAGCGGGAAGAGCCAGAAGCACGTTGTCCTGTTTATCGCGACACTGGTTGCTATCCTCTTCGCGGGCACCTGGGCGATCTTCATGGAGAACCGGCTTATCGGCATCCCGCTCCGGTTCCTCATCCTCCCGCTCCTCATCCTCCTGATCGTGATCGAGGCACGGAAATGGTTCTCGAAGGATGAGCAGAAGGCATGGCTGGAGGAGACCTGGTCGTTCATGAAGAAGATCTTCCCCCTGCTCTTCATCGGCATCTTCGCCGCCGGGGTTATCAGCGCCCTTCTACCGAAGGACTTCCTCGGCCTGTATCTTGGTGATAACACGGTCATGGCCAACCTGATCGCCGTGCTTTTTGGGACCTTCATGTACTTCCCGACGCTCGTTGAGGTCCCGATGGCAAAGATGTTCCTTGACCTCGGTATGGCAAAAGGACCGCTGCTTGCGTACGTGCTCGCGGACCCGGTCATCTCCCTGCCGAGTATCCTCGTGGTCCGGAAATTCATGGGGACAAAACAGACCATCGCCTATGTGCTGCTGATCGTGTTCTTCTGCACGATTGCCGGGTTGATTTACGGTTCATTTGCGGGGTGAGGTGAGTTTCTGTGAAGATTGGTATTGTAAGCGACGGAAAATTCGGTGACCGGGCGTTTGAGATCATAAAAGAGAAGTTCCCGACGGAATGGATACTGGCGCCGTTCATCCAGAGCCCGGTTGCCGATGACATCGAACTCGCCCTTCCGGAGTGCGATCTCTACATCTCCTATGTTCGCCACCCGGATGTCGCGCTCGCGGTCATCGAGAAGAAAAAGCCGGTTATCCTTGGCGTCAGTTTCGGCCCCGGGTTCCTCCGGCAGGCAAAAGCGATCAACGAAGATATCATTGCACCACCGACCATGTGCTCGCTTGAGGACAATACCTGGGTACCGGAGATCAACGAGTTCGCAAAGGTGTTCGGGAAGCCGCAGTTCGATGTGAACATCCGGGACGACGGAACAATCGATACTGTCAGGGTACTCCGGGGATCTCCCTGTGGCTCTACCATTGCGGCAAGCGCGGAACTTCCCGGGACACAGATCAGCCCGGACCAGCTCCGGCACTACGGTCTCCGGATCTGCCACTTCTGCCGGGCTCCCCGGCTCGGGAAGACCTGTGACAAGGAAGTGTCGGGGCTGTTCCACGTCCGGGAGCTGGTACGGTCGGTGAATGCCGTAAACCCAAAAGCCTGTGATGGGGTGAAGGCATTTGTCGAAGACCTTGAGAAGGTTATCGAAGAGCGAATGGCCTGGTGAGGCGTCTATATAATGCAATACCGGGATAGTATTCCGGTGAAGTGACATGTCCAAAGCCGATGATGCCCACCGCCTGTTCCTGAAGAGGTTCACCTGCTCGGCCTCCGTTTTCTCCGCGTTCTCCGGGGAACTGGGGCTTGATCCGGATACAGCAAAGAAGATTGCCTGCGGATTCGGGGGAGGATTATCGAAGACCGGGAACCTCTGCGGGGCGGTCTCCGGCGCGATCATGGTCATCGGCCTGAAGTACGGCAAGTGCGAGGAAGGTGACGACGCAGCAACCGAGAAGACGCGGGCGCTGACACGTCAGTTCATCGCTGAGTTCACGAAGAAGAACGGGTCCATCAACTGCACGGAGCTGCTCGGGTACAACCTGAGCAACCCGGAGGAGTATGCGCAGGCGCGGGACGAGGAGATTTTCGTCACGAAATGCCCGCTTATGGTACGGGATGCAGCGGATATTCTTGAGAAAATACTCTGATGAGACACGGTGATGAAGATGAACCAACACCGCAAATATCCCAAAATTTTTCGTCAATACAAGATATAATGAGGATTGGTTATGGAACGATGTAAAGTCGGAGAGTCCTGGTGGCAATCGTTTAACCGGCCCCACCCGGTTGTGTTCATACTTCTGATCTTTTTCGGTCTGGATCTTGAATTCGTTATCCATTACTATTTTGGTATCACCATCGTCTACACGCAATTTTTTTACCTGATCATTGTTATCGCCGGCCTCTGGTACGGGAAAAAAGCAGTCTGGGTCGCGCTGCTCTTTGGCAGCCTGCATGTCATGGTCACCTATATTCTCACCGGCGCCCTTTCTCCGGATGCCCTTATGAGGGGACTTATGATGCTCATCGTGGCATTTGTCGTCGGTTCGATCGTAGAACAGATGCGTTGTTATGATGATCAGATCACTGAAAAGAACCGTGAGTTGTCCGATGCGAATGCGAGGATGCAGGTCCTCAATAACCGGCTTGCGAAGTCAGAGGAAGCTTGCCGGCTTGCGAATAAAAAATAAAAACACCTCTCCGGCATCACCGGCCTGATCATCAAGGGGTCGGATGTATATGATAAGGCGCCTGTTCGGGACCCTGGTATCAAAAAAACGTGCCTGTGAAACCAGCACCAGCCTCGAAACAGAGTAAACCTTACCGGATGTGGCGATTGTTTTTTTTATGAAATCACTTTTCGCGTATCACTTCCACGGGATCAATATTCGCATCAATCATGCAGTCGAACGAAACGGTTGAAAGCCACCCTGCTTTCTCGAACATGTGCATGAAGCAGACGCCAATGACCTTCGCACCGGAATGTTTCCTGATAACTGCTTGTACCTCTTCCGCCTTCACCGGGACATTGGGCATTGAGAGACCGCCCATGATGACGAGGGCTTTCGGATTCAGCCTGACCGACGTGACCCGGGCCTGCATGCCAACATCCTCGACCATGCAGATCTTCTTCACCTTCGTTTCATTCACATACGGTATGAAGACCTGTTCCAGTTCGAGCGACCTGACCGCGAACGCGAGCAGTTCTACAAATGGTGTGCAGGTCCCTGGGACCCCGTAATAGACGATCTGGTCGCCTTTTTTCAACCCGTTTTTCTCAATAAATTCCCTGAACGGGCGCAGGATGCCCGGGACACCGTGAAATGTTTCTTTCTGGGTCATGATAGAATTACAGTCTCACGCAGATGTGATAAGATATCCGGTTTGGTCATCAATATTATGATAAATCCCCACGCTGAGAATCACGTATGAAAGTTCTCGGCATCTCCGGAAGCATGCGCAAGGACGGGAACACGGCGATCCTTGTGAAAACGATACTCGAACAATGCAAGGGCGAGGGCATCAAAACCGAATTTGTCTCGCTCGCGGGAAAGAAGATCCAACCCTGCCTCGGCTGCGAGAAATGTAAGGAGACCAAGTGGTGCGTGATCCAGAAGGATGACTGGGAGAAGATCGCCAACAAAATGCTGGACTGCGATGTGCTCATCATCGGCTCGCCAACGTACTATTACGATGTCTGTGGCCAGCTCAAGAATTTCATCGACCGCACGTACTCCCTGTACCATGACCGCAAGCTGGCGGGCAGGAAAGGCGTTGCGGTCGCGGTTCAGGCGCAGAAGGGTGCGACACGGACGATCCAGACGCTTGAAGGGTTCCTGAGCACGCACGAATTTTCATCGCTGGGGTCTGTCAAGGGGAACGGGTATCATGCCGGGGATGTGCTTTCCGATAAGGAAGCGTTGGAGAAAGCAAAAAAGGTTGGGAACAAGATCGGCTGCCTGGTAAAATCGTGCAAGGTGTGACAGAGCCTTCAGTTCGTTCATGGAATCGTACTCAGCGTCTATGTTGCCATTGAAGACACTGGTTCATTTATCTCCCTTATCTTTCTAAGGACGGGCGCTCTAATGTATCTTGCCGGAGGTTTGCGGGCAGTAATCTGTTCCAGCGGGCCGCTGAGAGCACGCGCTGGTTATCGATGGAGAAACCAAAAGAACTATTCTCCCGGTATCTGGTTATCTTCAGTTGTTTTTTCGGGATGTTGTCTTGCCCGGGTCCGGCCCTTTTTCGACCGGGTGCCTGCATAAAAAGACGTATATATTCCCTGTCCGTAAATGGTCGCTTGATCACACTACGGGCAGGGGACCTGCCCCTTTTGTTACGAGCAATGACTGGAGGCATGGTGGATGAAAACGGTATTTGTGCGGCCTGAACTCTGCATAGGGTGCAGGCACTGTGAGGTTGCGTGTGCGGTCGAGCACGCGGAGAACAAGAACATCCTTGGCGCTGTCACCGAGAAGAAGAAGTCGCAGCCCCGCATCTTCGTTGAGACTGGGCCGGGCTATAAGACCTTCCCCAACCGGTGCCGGCATTGTGACCCGGCGCCCTGCATGCAGGTCTGTCCTACGGGAGCGCTGGTGCGGGACACCGCCTCGGGGTCAGTCGGGATCGCGTACACACGGTGCATCGGGTGCGCCGTCTGCGCCATGGCATGCCCCTTCGGGATCATCCGCTTTGGTCCCGTGCGCCAGCTGGACACGGACCGCGAGGTGAACGCCAAGTGCGACAATTGCCTGGAGCGGCAGAAGGGAGGGATGATCCCGGTCTGTGCCTGGGCCTGCAAGACCGGGGCGCTGGAGTTCGGGGATGCAAACGACCTCGTCCGCACGAGCCGGAAGGACTTCACGACCCGGCTCGTGGTCTCCGAAGGGAAAGGGGCAGAGGTCACGGCGTTACCGGCAAACATCCGGGCATTCAGGGCGATCATGGAAGAACTGGCTGGATTGTGAAAAGGGGGAAGGAGGGAGAGAAATGTACGATACAACCGAAAGAAAAAAGATTGCAGAGGCACGGGCGCTTGACCCGACTGACCAGGAGATCATCGCAAAGGCAATCGACGACGGTGTCGAGACCGCGTGGGACCGGCTCGCGGACCAGCAGCCGCAGTGCGGCTTTGGGGCGCTCGGGGTCTGTTGCAACCGTTGCGCCATGGGGCCGTGCCGGATCGAGCCGTTTGGCAAGAAACCGACACGGGGCGTCTGCGGGGCCGATGCCGACACCATCGTGGCGCGGAACCTGCTCGACGACCTTGCCACGGGCGCAGCGGCCCACTCGGACCATGGCCGCGAGGTCGTGGAAGTGATGCTCGAGACCGCGGAGGGGAAGTCGCAGGGCTACCAGATCACGGACGAGACCAAGCTTGCGGCACTGGCCGCCGAGTATGGCATCAAGACCGGCAAGCGCAAGAAGGAGGAGATCGCAAAAGAGCTCGCACATGCGTTTCTGGAGGAATTCGGTACTGCGAAAGGGAAGCTCCAGATGGCCGAAAGGGCCCCGGCAAAGACGCAGGAAGTCTGGAAGAAACTCGGCATCGTCCCGCGGGGCGTGGATCGCGAAATCGTGGAAGGCATGCACCGCGTCCATATGGGTGTCGACGCCGAGTACACCAACATCCTCCTGCACGCGATGCGGGCTTCGCTCGCCGACGGCTGGGGCGGCTCGATGATCGCGACCGAGTGCTCCGACATACTCTTTGGCACGCCTAAGCCGATCAAGACCCGGGCCAACCTTGGTGTCCTGAGTAAAGACAAAGTCAATATCGCTATGCACGGGCACAACCCGATCCTCTCGGAAATGATCGTCAAGGCGGCCGCCGACCCAGCACTCGTGAAGAGGGCAACGGAGAAAGGAGCAAAGGGCATCAACCTGGTCGGGATGTGTTGCACGGGCAACGAGCTGCTGATGCGGCGCGGGGTTCCCGTTGCCGGGACATTCCTCGACCAGGAGCTTGCCATCGCAACGGGGGCCCTCGAGGCGATGGTGGTTGACTACCAGTGCATCTTCCCCTCGCTGCCCCAGACAGCATCCTGCTACCATACCAAGGTCGTGACCACGAGCGTAAAAACGAAGATCCCCGGGGCGATCTTCAAAGAGTTCAGGCCGGATAATGCGTATGACACGGCAAAGGAGATCATCTCTCTCGCCATTGACAACTACCCGAACCGGAACCCGGCCCGCGTCCGTATCCCGGCAAAACCCATCGACATGATGGCCGGGTTCTCCGAGGAGACCATCAAAAAAGCTCTCGGCGGCACTTACAAGCCGCTGATCGATGCCATCGTTGCCGGTAAGATCAAGGGGGTTGTCGGTATTGTCGGGTGCAACAACCCGAAGATCAAACAGGACTACGGCCATATCACGCTCGGCAGGGAACTGATCAAGCGGAACATCCTCGTGGTCGAGACCGGCTGTGCCGCCATCGCGAGCGGCAAGAACGGCCTCCTTGTACCGGAGGCGGCGGACTTGGCCGGAGATGGGCTGAAGTCGGTTTGCAAGGCGCTCGGGATCCCGCCGGTCCTCCACATGGGATCCTGCGTGGACAACTCCCGCATCCTCGTCCTTGCCGCCCACGTGGCAAACGAGCTTGGCGTGGGAATCGGTGATCTGCCGGTCTGCGGCGCCGCCCCTGAGTGGTATTCCCAGAAGGCCATCTCTATCGGCACGTACTTCGTCTCGTCCGGGGTCTACGTGGTGCTCGGGATCCCACCCAAGATCTTCGGCAGCGCGAATGTGACGACCCTGCTCGCCGCCCAGCTGCAGGGCCTCACGAACAGCTGCTTTGCTGTGGAGCCCGACCCGGTGAAGGCTGCGGACCTGCTGGAAGCCGATATCAACCGGAAACGCAAGGCACTCGGGATCTGAGTCCGTCCCCCCCCATTTTTCGGAGGAACCATGGACTCACAAACAATGGAAGCCATCATCGCACGGTACGAAGCAGAGGAAGGGAGGCTGCTCGGGATACTCTCGGAGATCCAGGAGGAGGAAGGTTACATCCCGAAAGAAACCCTCGTGATGCTCTCGCAGAAACTGGATGTCCGCCTTTCGCGGCTGTACAGCCTCGTGACATTCTACTCGTTCTTCTCTCTCGAACCGGTCGGGGAACATGTCATCACGGTTTGTATGGGCACTGCCTGCCACGTCAAAGGCGCCGGGGCGGTCCTTGCAGCGCTCGAACAGCACTTAGGGATAGAAGCGGGTGTAACACAGGACGGGAAGTTCTCATTCACGACAATGGATAACCAGTTCACGGTCACCATTGCCCGGTGCTTCGGCGCCTGCAGTATGGCACCGGTCCTATCGGTGGACGGGAACCTGTTCGGGTACGCGACGCCGGAGAATTTGCCCGCCATCCTTGCCGGGTTCGGGTGGAGGGAGCATGCGGATTGAATCGGAGGCCGGCCTCCGCAAAATGCAGGATGCCGGCAAAAAGAAGCTGAAACCCGGGAAGCCCCGGATCTCCGTGGGCCTTGCCACCTGCGGGGCAGCCGTCGGGGGCAGGAAGGTGTACGAAAGCCTCCGTGAGGCAATTGTCAGGGCCGGTGCGGATATCGATCTGGTCGCGGTCGGCTGCATCGGCTATTGCCGGGAGGAACCGCTCGTCAATATCACCCTCCCGGAAAAAGCGCTCGTGATCCTCCACCGGGTCTCTGAAGCGGACGCGGACGGGATTGTCCGTTCGGTCATGGACGGGAAGGTACCGGAGGACAAGGCGCTCTGCCGGGTCCCGTCGTGGGACCATGTTACAGGATTCGTCATGCAGTACGGGAAGGGATTTGACAAGATCCCCCTCTATAAAAAGGTCCCGTTCTTTGCACCGCAGAAAAAAGTGATCCTCCGCAATGCCGGGTTCATCAACCCTGATGATATCGACGAGTATTTCGCGATCGGCGGGTATGCCGCGGCATGGAAAGCCCTGCATGGCATGCAGCCGGAAGCGATCATCGTTGAAGTCGAAAAGTCCGGGCTCCGCGGGAGGGGCGGGGCGGGATTCCCCACCGGGTTGAAATGGCGGATAACCCGGGACGCGCCGGGCGGGACGGACAAGTACCTCATCTGCAATGCCGACGAGGGCGACCCCGGCGCGTACATGAACCGCAACGAGATGGAGAGCGACCCGCACATGCTCATCGAGGGGATGATCATCGGGGCGTATGCCATGGGCCTGAAAAACGGCCTGATCTATATCCGGTCGGAGTACCCGCTCGCCATCGAACGGCTCGGCACCGCCATCCGGCAGGCCCGGGAGCACGGGCTCCTCGGCGACAACATCATGGGAACCGGCTTCTCGTTCGATATCCGGATCGCCCGGGGCGCCGGCGCATTCGTCTGCGGGGAATCGACAGCGCTTGTCGCGTCCATCGAGGGCAGGACCGGCCGGCCACACCCCCGGCCGCCACGGCTGACCGACCCGGAGGGAGGGCTTTTTGGGAAACCTTCGGACCTCAACAATGTCGAGACCTGGTGCAATGTCCCGGCCATCATTGCAAACGGCAGCGGCTGGTACGCTGCGATCGGTGCGGCGAATAACGCCGGCACCAAGGTATTCTCGCTCGTGGGCAAGGTCGACCACGTTGGGCTCGTGGAAGTCCCGCTCGGCACGACCATAAAGACGATTGTTTTCGATGCCGGCAACGGAGGGGCGAACGGGAAGAAGGTGAAGGCCGTGCAGACCGGCGGCCCGTCAGGCGGCTGCATCCCCCTGCGGCTGTTTGATACGCCGGTGGACTACGAGTCCCTCAACCGGGCCGGAACCATCATGGGCTCCGGGGGAATCGTGGTCATGGATGAGGACACGGACATGGTGGACATTGCCCGGTACTTCACCGGTTTTGCCACCGGCGAGTCCTGCGGCAAGTGCGTGCCCTGCCGGGAGGGGCTGAAGCACATACTCCTCCTCATCAACCGCATCCAGGCTGGGAAAGCGACTGCAAAGGATCTTGCAATGCTGCAGGAGGTCTGCGAGACCATTGCCGCCACCTCTCTCTGCGGCCTTGGGCAGACTGCCCCGAACCCCGTGCTGACAACGTTGTCGTACTTCCGTGAGGAGTACGAGGCAAAGGTGAGACCATGATGCACGGGAGCGGGGTGAAGACCCGCGTGGCGGGAAAGCCGGTCACCATCACCATCAACGGCCGGCCGTGCCGGGCCGAAGAGGGCGAGACCGTGCTCGCGGTTGCCATTCGGGAAGGGATCCCGGTCCCGCACCTCTGCCACGAGGAGTCGCTCGGGCCGTACGGGGCGTGCCGGCTCTGTCTTGTCGAGGCCGGGAAACGCGGGAAGAGCGAGATGACCACTTCCTGCACCCTGAAAGCGTCCGAAGGCCTCAGTGTTGTCACCGACACGCCGGCAATCGTGAAACACCGGTCCATCCTCTTCGAGCTCTACCTTGCCGAAGCGCCGAAGTCGGAGGTCATCAAAGAGATGGCGGCCCGGTACGGGGTGACGAAGACCCGGTTCCTGAAAAAGATGGAAACGGACGACCCGCTGGGAGGGAAATGCGTGCTCTGCGGCCTCTGCGTGCGGGCCTGCAACGAGATCATGGGTGCCGGTGCGATCAATTTCATCAACCGTGGGCCGTACACGGTGGTCAACACTCCGTTCCTTGAACCTTCGGCAGACTGTTATGGCTGCGGGGCCTGCGTGAAGGTCTGCCCGACCCACGCGATTGTCATGGAAGACCTCGGTGGCGAACGGGTGATGAGATCCTGGAGCGGCACCCGCGTCCCGCTGGCTGAGTGCAGCTGTTGCGGTACGTACTATGCCCCGAAGGAACTGGCAGCACGGACCCTTGCGGCCCTCGACCCTGACCTGGAACGCGACCTTGCCGGCCTTTGCCCGGCATGCCGGGGAAAGCGGATCGCGGAACGAGAGATCCTTGCACGACAAGGCGGTGCCGGCAACCATGCCTGACGCGGGCAGGCAGCGGGAGAAGGTTCTTGCCGCTGCCCGGGCGATCCGGGAAGGCGCCGGGCCGGGCGGCGGGCTGGGATTCCGCGTCGTTGTCACGGGCAAGGGCGGGGTCGGGAAGACCACGATCACCGCCCTTCTCTCCCATCTCTTCACACGGAAGGGGTACACTGCCCTTGCCGTTGACGCAGACCCGCAGATGAACCTCCCCTTTGCCATCGGCGTTCCCACGGACTGCAGCGAAGAGATCGTCCCGCTGACAGAAAACCTCGACTATATCGAGGAGAAGACCGGCGCCCGGCCCGGGGCAGGCTGGGGGCTCATGCTGAAACTGAACCCGGATGCCGCTGACGTGGTGGACCGCTTCGGGGTGACCGGGCCCGGCAGCGTCAAGATCCTCGTCATGGGGACCGTGGTGCAGGCAGCCACGGGGTGCCTCTGCCCGGAGAACACCCTGCTTGATGCGGTCGTCCATGCCATCACCCTCCGGAAGGGCGAGGTGATCCTCATGGACACACAGGCCGGCGTGGAGCACTTCGGCCGCTCCCTTGCGAAAGGGTTTGGCCAGGCCCTGCTCGTGACCGATCCCAGCTTCAATGCCCTGTCGGTGGTGAAGCATGCGGCCGCACTTGCCCGGGAACTCGGCATCCCCCATGTCCATCTCGTGGTCAACCGGGTGCGGTCGGAGAGGGACAGGGAACGGGTGCGGGAGATCCTGGGAAGCGACATCGCCCTCTTTTCGGAACTGTTCTGGCTCCCGTATGACGAGCGACTCCTTGCATGCGATCCCGGCGTCCTGCCGCTCCTTTCATGGTCTCCCCCGCCCCCGTTCCTCCAGGAGCTGATCCGTATCCGCGATACGCTGGAGAAGTACGGGATACGTTGATTTGTTAGGAGCAGATATTACGGGGGATTGCCCCTCACCACTCCAGCCGCATCCCAACACCGGTCTCATGAATCGGGCAGTATTTTGCAAGAGCGATCTTTGCGGCAAGTGATGTGCAGTGGCATGCATACAGAGTGTCCGGCTGGACCTTGCGGAGATACTCCCCGGTCATCTTCAGCCGTTGCGGCCGCGGGTTGAGGAGATGCAGACCCCCGATAATGGCTGCAACCCGGTTCTCGCCGCAGACTTCCCGGGCCTGTTCAATAATGTTGCAGATCCCGGCATGCGAACAGCCCGTGATGATGACGAGTCCTTTGGCTGAACGGAAGGCAAGGGCCGTGTCGTCAGGCAGAGTATCCGGCACGATCGCTCCGTCCGGACGATGCACCATACGTGTCTCTGCCTCGCCTTGTTCAAATGCATGTTTCCGGGGAATTTCGCCGAGGAACACCAGGTCATCCGTGAGCCACATCGGCACATCGGAGAGGTGGAACGGGAAATTCAGCCGGGCCTCCTCCTCGCTCACCACGGAACCGTTGCTCTTCTGGTTTTTCTCCTTTGGCCAGAAGCAGTGGGGATGGGCAACAAGTTCCGGCACCCTGGGCTGCCTCCCGTCTATTGTTGCATCATCAAGGTGACGGATCAGCGGTGCGAGACCACCGGTGTGATCGATGTGGCCATGTGACAGGACCAGGTAATCCAGGTCTTCAAGACCGATGCCCATCTTCTCCGCGTTGGCAAGGAAGAGATCGGAGAGGCCGGTATCGAACAGGATCCTTTTTTTAGCAGTCTCAATGAAGAAGGAGAGCCCGGGCTCTCCCACAAAATCACGATCCGTGAGGGTGGTGTTATCGACAAGGATAGTGAGGGCGAGCCGGGATGTCATGCAGAACGATCGGATTGTCCGGGGAATAGTTCTTTCGCCCCGGCCCATGACACCGTTAGGTATTAGTGCGGGTTTCTGCCAACAGTCTCCTCATGGCACACCGGCAGATCCTGACCGTTCCGGAAGCTGCAAAAGTCCTTGGAATCCCTGGCAAAGCGAGCCTGAACGGGATCCATGCCCGGTTCCGGGAACTGGCAAAAGAGTGGCACCCGGATGTATCTGACAACGATCCGGAAATCGCTCATGAAACCTTCATCCGCATCAGGGATGCGTATGAAATTCTCATGGATTATTGCATGAATTATGAGATCTCCTTCGGGCCCGGGGAAATCCGGAACGGCACTTCATATGATTCCCGGGAATTCTGGATGAGCCGGTTCGGGGATGATCCCATCTGGGGCTGCAACAAGCCCGGCTAGGGACGGGCAGGCACCGTGCTTTGTCGCGCCCTGACTTGCATGCCCGTATGCCAAGATTTAATGCATTTCGCGCATATGAGTAATAATACAGGAGACAAAGGATGAAAATCTGTATCACAGCACGGGGCAAGATGCTGGAGAGTGCATTCGAACGCCACTTTGCACGGGCACCGTATTTTCTATTCTATGATTCCCTGAACGGTAAGTCGGAGGCGATCCGGAACGGGTTTGTCATCAGCGACACACGGATCGGCCAGAACGCAGTCCGGCTCCTGAAAAGCAACGGGCTGGACGCGGTCATCACCGGGGAGATCGGAGAAAATGCCCGTGCCCTCCTGAGCGGTTCGGAGATCGCACTGTTCCTGTTCAACGGACCGGGAACGGTCCGGCAGGCAATCGACGAGTATCTCAGGAATCAGGAAGAAAAAACACCTAGCGGAACCGTTCATCCGACCTGATCGATGTCACATTATGGGAAACGGCATCGAACCAGCCGGCCTTCGCCTCGCAGTAAGAGTCGAACGCGGGTACATACGGTTTGATGTCCAGGAGCGGCGTCCCGTCAAGGATGTCCACATCCTCAATCTCAAGCATGTTTCCCTGAATACCCACAAGCCGGACAACCGACAGCCCGATTGCATTCGGCCGTTTCGGCGCCCTCGTGGCAAATATACCATGCGGCTGGGGATCAAGGAAGGGTTTTACTTCAAGGGAATATCCGTTACACCGGTGGAGTGCGTAGATAAGAATGACGTGAGAAAATTCTTCAAGATCGCGAAGACCGGCACCAAATTCCGGGCGGATTTCAATGCTACCCCGGATACCCCGTGCTCCGCCGGGCTGGATGGGCATACCGGCGATATCGGAAAACGGGGAATGAACGATTCCAATCGGGATGTAGGTGTAAGATTCCGGATTGTCAACGGGAACGGGCATTATCAACTTCACTCCTGGTGCTGAAATAAAAACACGAACAATGGTATATGACGGAAATGTTCGCGTTATCTTGTATTTTGAGGATTTTGCGTATGATGTAATAGTTTAAATTATTTATGCGCATATGAGTAAATATAAGGTAAAGATCATGAAGATATGTTTCACCGCAAAAGGAACCACCCTGGACTCTCAGACTGAAGAGAGGTTCGGGCGTGCACCGTATTTTCTCCTTGTTGAGAGCGAGAATGGATCCTTTGAGGCGATCCAAATCCCATTCGCCGATGGCGGAGGAGGCGTTGGCCCCAAGGCTGCTCAGGTCCTCATCGCGAACAATGTTAATGCACTGGTCAGCGGACAGGTTGGCGGGAATGCACGGGAAGTGCTCGCAGCCGCAGGGATTGCGATGTACATCTGTCGTACCGGTGGATCGGTCAGGGATGCATTCGACCAGTTTTCGAAAAAGACCCTTGAACAATCCGCATAATGCGATAAAAGGCAGAATAGGCGGTCACGGAATTATCCGGGAAATCTCATGAAGGAAAAATGAAACTCGCAATTGCCAGCGGGAAAGGTGGTACCGGCAAGAGCATGGTGGCGGCAAACCTTGCCTATACGCTTGCATGGACCGGGCAGGTCACCCTTGTCGACTGCGATGTTGAGGAGCCCAACCTCCACCTCTTCTTTCCGGCACCGGCCTCAACGCGGGAAATCACCATGCCGGTTCCGGTTATCGACGAAACCGTGTGCCAGCACTGCGGGAAGTGCGGGGAGTTCTGTCAGTACGGTGCCCTGACGGTCCTGCCAGACCGTATCCTCTTCTTTTCCGAGCTCTGCCATTCCTGCGGAGGATGCATGCTGGTCTGCCCGAACGATGCTATTCATGAAGAACCTAAACGGATTGGCCTTCTTTCTGTATCGAACCCGCAGCCCGGCCTGAAGCTTATATCGGGAACGCTGGATGAGGGCAGCCCGCACGCGGTGCCAGTCATCCGGGCAGCAAAGGAACAGGCAGCTCATGATCCCTGTGTTATCCTCGACACCGCGCCGGGCACATCCTGCCCGGTCGTCGAGGCGCTGGACGGGTGTGATGCCTGTGTCCTTGTCACGGAGTCCACCCCGTTCGGGCTGCATGATTTACAGCTTGCCGTGGATGTCGCATCGCGGCTGGGTATTCCTGCCGGTATCGTCATCAACCGGAGCGACGGGAAGGATGAGGAGACCATCCGTTTCTGCGTTGACCATGACCTCGATGTTCTCATGACCATTCCCTTCAGTCGCGAGATTGCTACCATCCAGAACAGGGGCGATCTCCTCTGCCATGCACGGCCGGAATGGCAGAAGGACTTCTCCACCCTCTTCGTAAAATGCAGGGCGCTTGCCGGGGTGGATGAATGATCCGGCTTGCGGTCATCAGTGGCAAGGGCGGCACGGGTAAGACGATGATCACTGCTGCGCTTGCTCAGTTGCTTCCGGGTAACCTCGTGCTTGCGGACTGTGATGTGGACGCCGCCAACCTTGCACTCGTAACGAGCCCTCGCCTGCTGAGCACTACCCCCTTCATGGGGATGAGATCTGCCCTTATCGACCCGGCAGCCTGCGTGAAGTGCGCTGAGTGCGAGGCATACTGCCGGTTCAGAGCGGTTGACTGGCTGGGAAACGTATTCCGGATAAATCCGTTCCGCTGCGAGGGGTGCGCCGTCTGCACGTTTGTCTGTCCCGTAAAAGCGATCACCATGCAGCCACGGCAGACCGGCGAGATCCTCTGCTCTGAGACTGCACGGGGACACCTTGTGCATGCCCGGCTCGTACCGGGCGCGGGCAACTCCGGGCTGCTTGTCCATGCCGTGAAGAAGATGGCCATGGAACAGGACAGGGACTGCGACCTCTTCCTCATTGACGGCCCACCCGGGACCGGCTGCCCGCTCATCTCTACGATCAGCGGCGTGGATGCCGTGCTGGTGGTCACCGAACCGAGCATTTCGGGTCTCCATGATCTGAAACGGGTAGTAGCGGTCTGCCGGCAGTTCCGGCCCCGGATCCTTGTTGCCATCAACCGGTTTGATCTGGAACCATCGCTCACGAATGCGATACGGACCTGGTGCAATGAAGAACATATTCCTGTCATTGGCCTGATCCCCTTTGATCCGGCCGTGATAGTGGCTGTCAGGAACGGCAGGGCGGTCACCTCATCCGATGCCTCCCCGGCAGCGCAAGCCATTCAAACACTGGCATCAAAGCTTGAACAGGAGCTGGCGAATCGTGGAACAGAACACTGAGGACGGGGAATGCTGCCGTCGGCGGGGAAGGCCCCGCATGAACCGTACGGTTAAGGGAGGCGCGGTTGGGCGCTGTTATGCGCCGCAGTGCGATGCCGGCGGGCAGAACGAGACCGTCCTGCTCCTGCCGGAAGAGATTGCGGCACTGGACCTTATCGACTTCCAGGATCTGGAACAGGAAGAAGCCGCTCACGTTCTGGGCGTTTCCCGGAAGACTGTCTGGCGGGACATCCACGAGGCGCGTCACAAGATCGCAGACGCAATCCTCAACGGTAAAGCCATTCAGATAATGGGCTGCACACGCAAGCTTGCCGGGCGCTGCCCGAAACGGGATGCTGCCCTCTGCTTAAAACGCGGGGGCGGCCGCTGTCCCCGGACTACGGAAACGGAGGAAGGGGATCCTGCCGAACAGGCATAATGTTGCAGCGCATCTTTGAGGATTTCATGACATCGAAGCACATCTTCGGGCCGGTCCTCTCGCGCAGGCTCGGGCTCTCACTCGGTATCGACCTTGTCCCGTTCAAGACCTGCCCGTATGACTGTGCCTATTGCGAGTGCGGGCATACTACATCAAAGACCGTTACCCGGCAGGACTTTTTTCCCGCAGAAGATGTCTTATCAGAGCTTCGCACAGCGCTCGCCACTCGCCCTCATCTTGATTCGATTACCCTAGCTGGATCCGGCGAACCGACACTCGCCCGGTCCCTTGGGCCGGTTATCGCCATTGTCAAGCGCGAGTTCCCGGAATATACGCTGAGTGTTCTCACCAACGGCAGCCTTCTGACAAACCCCGGTGTCCGGAATGAACTTCATCCTGCCGATCGCGTCATCCCAACGCTGACCACGGCTTGCCAGAAAACATTTGAGCGGATACACAATCCCCACCCATCCTTGACGATTGATACGATCATCAGGGGTATGGAAGAATTTCGTGCCCGGTACCGCGGGGCCCTCTGGCTCGAAGTATTTGTTGTTCCCGGGCTGAACACAACAGACGAGGAACTGGCCGGGCTGAGATCCGCTATCGGAAGAATAGATCCGGATCTTGTCCAGCTCAACACGGTTGACCGCCCTCCGGCAGAGGGATGGGTGGAGGCAGCATCTGGTACCGAGCTGGAGCGGGTCCGCAGGGCATTGGCACGGGAGGACATCGAGATCGTGGGCCAGAAGATACCGGTAACCCCTGCAGCACAGGAAAAAACCCGATCAACAGACCTTATCCGGGCAACACTCCATCGGAGACCCTCGACCGTGGAAGACCTTGTCCGCACCACCGGTATGAGCGGCGCCGAAGTTGCGAAGATTCTCGGGGCGCTTGAACGGGCCGGTCAAATCACCTCGCAACGGATGGTGCGGGGAGTCTTTTATTCGATTTGCCAGAATCCTGAAAATCCCGAGGAGAAGTAGGGAAAGCCCACTTTTCTCTTGGAGAACCGCGCTATTGTCGGGAAATACGGTGTAAAGCAGGATTATTCCGATCAAATCCTCTCAAAATATTTCAGCGAACCACAAGCCCCGCACCGGTCGCCTTCCATGAGATAATCAGGGATTGACTCGCCACAGCAGGAGCAGGTGACCGAAGACCATTTCTCCTTCTTCTTTACGGTGATCCTTACCCGTTCGAACGAGAGGATATTCCGACCGGCACGGAAGATCTCATCAAACAGCTGCCCTTTCATGGTCTTCTTGTCAAATGCCGGGCTGTTGGCATACCAGATATCGACGGTAGGATAGTTCTTCAGTTTCTTGAGGTCTACGAAAACCCGCACAGCCTCCGCGATCGCATGTTCGGACGGCAGATTCATGGTAATCGCGAATTTCCCGACAGGCACGATTTTCAGCCGGTTATTCCCGATGGTGATGTGGGCGAGGACCTGCAGGGCATCCGGGAGGCACTTGGGGGTTTCACAGACGCCGTAAAGTTTCATCCCCTTTTTAACCCCAAGGAGTTCCATTGCATAATCCACCATGAACGCCCCGATAAGGACCCCGGGTGCCGGGTAGGTATGGAATTCTGCCAGCCGGAGGATCTCCTCCTGGAGTTCCGGCCTTACATCGCCCCGAGCCATACTGGCGTTCAGTGCATCAGGCATCTCTTCGGGGAATACTGCCTGCGTGGATAACCTGTTTTCTGTCATTTGATTACCTGTTCTTCGCACGGGATCGGGTGTACCCTTTTCAGGTATTATTGGTATCAAGGCATACACGATGGAAGGTCGTGGCCAGAATCGCCGTTGGGTATCCTATCACCCATGTATTATTACACATATGAGCATAATGTTTTAAATCTACTCAAATCATCCGGGGAAACATCATGGATGACCACGATCATTTCTCAGCCAGTACCGCTCCTGGAGAAATCGTATATTTGCCCTGCAAGGCAGGTACCGGATTTCATAGTCTTTGAGGTGATATACGTGAGTCCTCTACCCTGTCCCTTCTGCTCTCCCGCACAAAGTGACATTGTTCTTGCAAACGCGCTGTGGTATGCGCGTTGGGATGCATTTCCCGCCACCCGCGGTCACCTGCTCATCATCCCCTTCCACCACTGCGCCAGTATATTTGATACAACACCTGAAGAACAAACTACACTCCCTGTAATCCTGTTTGCAGGCAGGGAGTTTCTCGATACCCGGTTTTCACCGGATGGGTATAATATCGTCATCAACACCGGTGCTGCCGCGGACCAGCGGGTCATGCACTGCCATGTGCACCTGATCCCTCGCTACACGAACGGGAAACAAGATCTCCCCGGGGGTATTCGCGGTTTTGTGATGGATCAGCCTGAACGGGTATTGTAAAAAGAGATCGGGGAAGGTTCAGTTCAGAGCCTGTAATGCCCGCCCTCGATTTTGATCGTCCTGCCGTGTGTCAGCGCGCCGGCAACCTTTCTCCGGGCAGAGATTACGAGACGGTGAAATGTGGGCTGCGAAATTTCCATCATCGCAGCGCATTCGTTCTGTTCGAGCCCTTCAAGATCCTTGAGCCGGAGTGCTTCAAACTCATCGACCGTGAGAATTGTCTCTTCAGGTTCAGAACTTCCTGCAGTCGCAGGCCCGAATGATGTGAAGGAAGGCTGGCAACCAACCCTCCTGCAGCGGCGTCTTCCTGGCATTACTCAAGAGAAGTAAGCCGTTTTTCGATTTCAGTCTTTTCTGCCTCGATGCGTTTGAGTCCGGCTTCGAGGAGCTGCTTCTGTGCGTCTTTACTCAATGGTTCCGGTTCCGGGAAAAATGACCTGCAGAATCCCCGGCCCCGGCCAAAGCGCCTGCCGGTACCCTGCCCGTATCCTCTCCCAAAAGCCATACCTATTCCACAGGGGCCCATGCCCCTCCCCGTGCCGGCACCAACGCCGGCCGGGCCTGTCTGATCTAATCCTGGCATATTTCGTGCCTCGTCAAATGAATATATATTCACATCTTTTTATGTGCATTGGATCAGGCAGACCAGAGTTGGTGTCGAATCCGCCGTCAAAGGTTTCCTGTGCAGATCAAAATGTATTTTCTGTGTTATAGGCAAACGCTAATCCGGACATATCTGAGGAATATCTGCCATGAGTGACGCGATAAAAATCGGAATCATCATCTGCGACCGGTACCGGACCTGCGCCGGGGGCAAGTGCCTGCGGGCACTGCGTAACCGCGAGGGGGCTTTTGAACGGTACAAAGGAAAAGATGTGGAGCTTGTCGGGTTTGCCACCTGCAACGGGTGTCCCGGGGGGAACGTCGAATATGTGCCGCAGGAGATGAAGAACAATGGTGCGGAGGTCATCCACCTTGCTACCGGCCTCATTGTTGGATATCCTCCCTGCCCCCGGATAACGTATTTCTCCAAGTTCATAAGGGAGAAGTATGGCATGGATGTCATTGTAGGAACGCACCCGATTCCCCAGAAATATTTCATAACCCATACGGAACTGGGCTCATGGGAAGGATCGGCATGGAAAGAACTGATTGCACCCACGCTCACCGATGAGAAGACCCGGCTTGCCTATAATTAATCAGGGTACGATCTTTGGCACAACAGGGTTTACCATGAAACTCTCGTAGATTACTGCGCGAACAATCAGATCTCCTTCAGGCTTGAAGTACCCGGTCGGGTTCCGGTAACGGTTCCCGCAGATTCAGAATAAATCTTTTCGACAATGAATCCCTCCGGTGATAGAAAACCCGGGCGCTTCAGGATGACACCCTGACAGGACGGTATTCGCTCACGCTACCGGCCATCATTTTCATCTTCTTTTTCATTGTGCAATGAATGGGTAACATCAAAAGGTTTTAACTATTTATGCGCATATGAGTAAATAATAATCCGGCAGGATTCCGGAACTTTGGAGAACTATCATGAAAGTCGCTGTTGCAAAGGAAGAGAATAATGTGTCTGAACATTTCGGGCACTGCACCGAATATGCAGTCTATACGATTGAGAACGGGAAGATCGCCGGCAACACCATTCTGCCCAGCCCGGGGCATGAACCCGGAAAACTGCCGGTCTTTCTTAAAGAGCATAAGGTAACCCATGTACTCGCGGGCGGTATGGGACCGCGTGCCGTGGAACTGTTCTGTGCGAATAATATCGAGGTATTCCTGGGGGTTTCCGGACCGATTGATCAGGTGATCCGGGATTTTCTTGCAGGGAAGATCACCTCCGGACAGAGCAGCTGCACGCATGGACCTGATCACGTCTGTTCGCATTAACCTGCCAAAGATATCCGGTATATCCTCCTGAAGAATCGATCCATCATTCCCGCGACAGGAGAAAGCGTCGCAGGTTGTGCAGGGATAATCAAAAATGGAGTGAAGATCATGAAAACGAAAGGAAAAGAAAAACCTGAAACGAAAGGGACAAGTCCTGCTCCCAAGGGACTGCCCCCGAAAGTAACGATGGACGTCAGGCATGTCATCCTTGTTCTGAGTGGTAAAGGGGGCGTGGGCAAATCAACGGTGTCCACAAACCTTGCCTCGGCCCTTGCGGCCCATGGGAGGAATGTTGGGCTGCTCGATCTCGACATTCACGGCCCCAACATCCCCAAGATGCTGGGCATTGAGGACCAGCGTCCTGCAGTTCTTGAAAAATCTATGGAGCCGGTCCGCGTAACCGGAAACCTCGCGGTCATGTCGATGGCATTCCTTCTGCCCGATACGAGCACACCGGTCATCTGGAGGGGGCCGATGAAGATGGCGGCCATCCGGCAGTTCCTGGAGGAAGTGAACTGGGGTTCGCTTGATTACCTGATTGTCGATCTCCCGCCCGGGACCGGTGATGAGGCGCTGACGATTGCTCAGCTCGCCCCGAACGTACAGGGCGCGGTTATTGTCACCACGCCTCAGGATGTGGCAGTCCTCGATGCCGTCAAGGCTGTGAAGTTCATTGAGAAACTGGAACTGACGGTCATTGGGATCATCGAGAACATGAGCGGGATGGTCTGCCCTCACTGCAGCGGGACCATCGAGCTGTTTGGAAAGGGTGGCGGGAAGAAGGCGGCCGGGGATCTCGGGGTGCCCTATCTCGGATCCATCCCGCTCGATCCTGCGATGGTGAAAGCCGGGGATGAGGGCCGGCCCTATGTCCTCCGCCATGCCGATACACCCACGTGGAAGGCTGTGGATACCGTGATGGAAAACCTGGTAAAACGGGTTGAGTCCTGAAAGGGGATTCTGATAAAAAAGGGATTAACCATGAGAAAATATCCGGGTATCCCCGAACTGCTCGAAACGTACATGGAGGAGCAGGAATCTGCCGAACGGTGGGTTACCGTGCAGGAACTCCGCGACCGGTTCGGCCTGACCCGCTACCAGTGTAACACAGTCTCCGGATTCCTGCGACGACTGAAGTACGGGCCGTTTGGACAATTCCCGTTCATTGTTGCGAAGATAATGCGGGAAGAAGGTGAGAATCCATCCGATCCCAAAAAATGCCGGTATCTGCTGAAACAGAGAGTACATCATGCCCTGCAACAGGAGCGCGTTCATGGCTCGCAATAGGGAGGTCCCGGACCTTCTTGAAAGATTCATGACAGAGTCAGGGGAGACACAGCGCTGGGTTACGGTCAATGAAATCCGGACTTATTTCAATCTTGATGAATTCGCCGCACCGCCAATCTCCGGTTTTTTACAACGGATTTATCATGGCCCGTTCGCCACCTGTCCCTACCGGGTCGAACGGATTGAGAAGATAACTGTCCAGAACCCCCATCGCAGGGGCATTAAACGGTATCTGGTTGTCCGGAGACCTGCACCCCGGATAAAAAACCAGCAGGAGAATTGCGCCCAATCAGATCGAACGGATGGTTCCCCTGTTTTTACCGATTATGATGCAGTCGGGCATCTTGACCGGATATTACAGCAAGGTCGTAACAGAGTCAAATGAGATTGACTTTTCATCGGAACATACCTGTTCCGGCTATGGGCACTTTTTCCTTTTTGGTGGTAAGCATCTTCACGACCAGGACACGAAACACGGCATTGGCCAGCCTAAAGGGCTTGCCGACTGGTTTGCGATCGGCATATCATTCTGAATTGTGATTGATGCGGTCATCTTTGCACTCGGGAGGGTATCCGGAGCGCACATCAATCCGGCGGTGATCAAAGCGTTCTGGTCCCGGCGCTCGCGGAACCGGCCGGGCAGTTCATGATACCTGCTGACCCTGCTGCCGGGTTCGTGCTCTGCGCGAACGGGACACTCCCGCCGGAGATCGCATTGTTGGTGTGCGAGCATGCACCTTCGGTCGCGGCCGTGACGCCTTAAACGGGGCCGGGAAACAGACTGTCGTAACTAGTGGAGCTCCGGAACGCTTTCCCCTGATTCACGGAAGAGTCAGATCTCCGGATCGCATCCCGTTCCTCAAACCGGGAGTTCCTATACTGACATTTTTCCGGGGCAATATCAGCCCCCGTAGGGGGAATACCGCCCAATAATCACACCGTTTCAAATCACTGTACCGCAATTCGCCAAAAAGTGCGATCCTCCGGAAACCGGTTTTCCAAAATAGCCTCCGATTCGAAAACAAACCGATTAAAATGGTTTTCAGATTTCCCCAATCAGCCCCGGGAAAACCCCCCTAAAACTCCGACGATACCCGACGATATCCGGAATATCGAGCCCACAACCTGACCTGAAAAATCTGTCTTGAAAAAAGGTAAAAAATTTAGATGTAGGGGTTCCTGAGTGCCTTGCCGACACCGAAGGTCTTGCGGGCCTCGAGGGTTGCCTTGTTCTTCGTGATCTTCTCGTTTGCGAGCTTGGTCACGAGTTCAAGACCGGGCTTGACCTTCTCGATGGGCTGGGTCTCGAAGACGCCTGCTGCCATTGCCTTGGCCCAGACCGAGTCACCGATCTTCGACCTGACAAAGACGGTGCTCCAGCCGTCGGGGCTGCCGACAGAGCCGGTGGAGATGTCACCGAGGTTTGCAACATAGTCAAGGCAGACGTGGCAGCCGGGCTGCTCGTACTTGTGGGTCACCTTGAGCGGAAGCTGGACGACCTGTCCGCGCTTGCCATATACCCAGAACTTGCCCTTGCCGATCTCCATCTTCTTGACGGACTCGAGCTTCATCGCAGCGTGGTCTTCCACGAGCTGGAGGATGCTCTGGTAGGGGAAGTTCTCCATGCAGAAGATACCGCATGCGAGCGCAATGCTTGCGCCGACATTCCGCAGACCGACCGGGTACAGCTGGGCCTTCCGGACTGCCTGCATCTGGCACGGGGTGCCGACGATACCGATCTTGTCCAGGCCGAAGCTGCGGGTTGCCTCCTTTAAGAGTGCAACGTTCGGGCTGATGTTATACTTGGTTCCGGCTGCTGCAAGCAGCTCAGCCTTGGTGTTGACGATCGCAGGAATTGGTCTCCAGGGCTCGATCATTTCGAGGTTCGAGCTGTCCTGGATACACTTGGACGGGTACTTCTCGTAGAATTCCTTGTTTGCTGCAACGATTGCACCATCGATGATGCCCTCGTCGAGTGCAAATGCAAAGAGGGACGAGACAATACCGCCATCCTGGGCGCACTTGAGAAGCTCCTTGTCGGTGCTCCGGGCTGAGACGACTGATTTGTATTTACCGAGTTCTGCTCCCATGTTAATCACCTTCACTGGAGGGCCGCCATGATGGCCTCGTTGATCGCCTCGTAGTTCTCAACAACATCGAAGCTGAAGAAGCTCCGCGGGCACTGCGCATAGCATGCGCCGCACTTGATGCAGAGGTCCCGCTCGATGTTGGGCTTGCCATATTCCATGGTAATCGCACGGACGGGGCAGGATGCTGCGCAGCTGCCGCAACCCATGCAGAGGCCCTGGTTGATCACATCAACCATAAGATCGCAGCCACAGGCTTCGTTCCTCTCGGTCAGCTTCATGAGCGGGGTGAGGAACGCGGTTGCGAGATCCTTCTGTTCCTTGGTTCCCTTGAGGAGCAGGTATGCCATAACGGCAACGTTCCTGATCAGTTCAGGGGTTGGTGCGCATCCGGGGATGAACACATCGACCTTGATCAGGTTACCGATCGGCAGGTACGACTCGTGAGCGGGCTGGTTCTGCTGGCCGCCGCGGCCAAAGCGTGTGATGTTGCCATAGCAGGCGCAGCCACCGAGGGCTACGACCACTGTTGACTTTTCACGGGTCTCCTTGATCTCTTCCACTGCAAGTTTGTCGTTAATACAAACTGAACCCTCGACGAACGAAACGTCGACCTTCTGGATATGCCTTGCGTCTGCAAGTGTTGGTATATACTTAAGGTCAACGTATTTGTCGAGGAGTGTCAATAATCCGGCATAGTTGTCTGCTAAGGCAACCGTGCAACCGGTACACCCACTCAGGTGTGTGTATCCTACGGTAATTTTGTCTGCCACAGGCTTAACCTCCTTCTTAGTTGTTTCCTTTGGTGCGACGTCAGCACTTTTTGGTGCCGCAGGTTTCTGCGGGCTGGCGTCCTTCTTGAAGATTGACAGTAGTCCCATAATCCACTCCAATGGTTTCGAGTATCACTTGGATTGCCTTCGGAATCGCGTTCTTCACAGCTTCTGAAAGTTCCATATCAACTTCCGCATTACCCTTGTCAATGACCTTGGTTGGCTGGCACATGACCAGCGTTGTATCGATCAGATCTCTGATACGACAAAGCTGGTCGACCCCATCCCATGAATGCGGGTCAACGTATGCCCCCGGCTTTAATTCATTACCGGAAATCCGGGATATTGATCCGGGCTTTGCATTAAAATCTGCAATGTCGACAACGATGAGTTTCTTTGTCACGTCGGGATTCAGGAAATTAAAAATAAAGTGCGGGGCGCCTGCGCCACCGTCCTGTATTGTAACATTGTCGGGAAGTGTGAGCTTCTCCATTTCCTCAATCACTGCCGGGCCAAAGCCGTCATCGCCAAACAGGGGGTTTCCGCACCCCACGATTACGATCTCCGAATGCAGCATCAGGGAACACTCACTGGATGAGCTTCTGAGCTACTAGCTTGTTGTCCTCATCCAGTACGATCATGTGGGTTGCACATGATACACAGGGGTCGTACCCGCGCATGATGACTTCAGCGAGCTGCCAGGGTGCACCGGTGAGTGCCTTGCTGCAGGTTGCGAAGTTCCAGGTGGTCGGGACGAGCATGCTGAAGTACTGGACCTTCCAGTCCTTGACGCGTGCAAGGTGGACGTCGGTACCGCGGGGCGCCTCGTTGGAGGCCCATCCGAGAGTTCCGTCACCGTTGGGGATGTAGTCTGCAACAACCTTCCCGTTGGGGTTGAGTTCGTCGATGCAGTCGATCATCTCGTACAGGCAGTCCTGGTATTCCATCTGGCGTGCGACCTGCTGGCCGATGGTACCCTTCTCGTCAAAGCCTCTGTAGACTGCGAGACGGGCGCGAGGTCCTACCTCAATGGGCTGGCCGTCGTACATCGGGATACCGGTGCAGGCTTCCATCTGGGGGTTGACCTTGGTGCCGACCTTTGTGGTTCCGCCAATCGGGTAGCGGGGTTCTTCGAGGTCCACGGTCATCTCGCCCATGTACCAGTCGTACGGGCGTGCTTCCTTGAACCGGCGGATGTCCCAGCTGGGGCATTCGTCCATGCTTGAGGATCCGTAGAATGCGTGGGTGGCAAGGTAACCCTGGTCGTGGTAACCGAGATCCTTCGGGAGCGGGACTTTCATGCCGCCGACATCAACGAAGTCTCTCTTCTGGTAGTTGCGCAGGACCGCGATCATGAACTCCGACTGTGCGTGGGCAAGGGTGACCCCTTCCTTTGCAAGGTCGTACATCTTGGTCTTTGCCTGCTCGGAGCAGTTGCGGTACATACCGCCGATACGGGGATTGCTCGGGTGGATTGCTTCGCCGCCGGCGATCTGGCCGATGGTCTGGCCGATCTCACGGAGCCGCTGGATCCGCTTTGCAACGGTGCGGACAGGTTCTTCTGCTGAGAACGGGTTGATCTTGGTCTCCGTTCCTGGAAGGTACATGTCGGGCAGCGTCAGGATGTTGTGCAGTGCATGGCTGTGAAGCCGGTTTGCGAGCTGCAGGATGTGACGGAGCATCTTGGCATCGTTCGGTATTTCACACTTGATGGATGCTTCCATCGCTTCGGTTGCTGCCAGGCAGTGGGCAATCGGACAAATACCGCAGACACGGGATGCAATCTTGGGGACCTGCTCGGGGGTTTTGCCCACGGCAAGCTTCTCTACTCCACGGACCGGTGTAATGGAACACCAGTTGCCGGTCTCGATGATGCCCTGGTCGTTAACCTTGAGCGTCAGCTTGGAGTGTCCCTCATGTCTTGTGGTTGGGGAAATCTCTACAACTTTCGACAATATTATCGCCTCATGTTATGTTGCGTTGTTCTAATTTCTGTACAAAATTACTCTATACATCTCTCATCTCTAGAGATTGGTGAGCGTACAAAGTACGTTCATCTCTATCTTGTACGATCCGTTTTATAACCTTTATGAATTGATTCCACGGGAGAAAAGGCACCGATTCAGGGTTATTTTCAGGGCCCTGTTCCAAAAACGGCAGTTCCGGAATATTCGGCGAAACCGTGGGAAAAACGAATTAAATAAAAAACATTGTTTAAATGGTGATGTATAGTGATTTGTAAAAATGGATTTTAGCCGCTCTCGTGCTTTTCGCCGTTCAATTCATCGACCAATTCGGCAATCGTGGCCTTACGTTCGGCATAGGCATCATGCTGGTGGATGCTCTCCTCGTTGGTCTGCTTGATCGTGACCACGGAATCCCCGGAAAGGTACTCGAATTCGGCCAGTACTTTCCGTGCCATCTCCCGTACACAGTCCTCAACGAACCGGGGATTTTTGTGCGCGGCCAGAACCACGGCTCCCTCATCGCCCCGCTTTAAGAGTTCGTAGATCCCGCTGCTCATCGATTCCTTGAGAATCCAGATGACCCTCTCAAGGTCAACGTGCTGGTCGTCTTCGGTCTCGATGCACAGGAACCCCTTGCCGCGCTGGTTGTGGGTGGCCATCGGGACCTCGCCGAAGAACGCATCGATCTTGTCCTTGGAGACATCAAGCCCTTCGAGAACCCGGCTGGCGCGCTCCTTCATGATGTTCTGGGCGCAGGGGCAGGCGGTCATACCCGTGACCTCGGCACCGATGCTCTTTCTCACGATCGGGGCGCGGAACGTGCGGCGTGCAATGGCCCGGGCATGGACCTTGACAACCTCGTGGCAGGCTGTTTTGCTGATCGGGGTCTCGCGCTTGACCATGAACTCGCTGCGCATCAAAACTTCCGTCCGGTCCGCGTACTCGTGCCGGTCAAGCAGTTTCCGGGCAACAACGCTGCAGAGCTGCTCGATCTGGTTGACGTCCCCGTCAATTGCCTGCTGGAGGACCTCGTCGATCACCTCGAAGTTGCGCGAGAGGTTTGCCCCTTTGAGGCTCCCGGGGAGGTCGACATAGACATGGAAGTTGGAGATGAAGATGACCGGACGTTTTCCGGCGCGGTGCACTTCAACGAGTTTCTTGACGTTCTTCACTCCAACTCTCGTAAGGTTGATCCGGACATCGGGCGAAGAGGCCTGGATGTCAGGCAGTTCACGGGTAAATGCTTTATCAGGAGTCTGATCTGATGCTTTGCGGCTAATAGGTCATCGCATCCATGGGCTTTTCGTGTGTCTCTTGAGTCTTTTTCATATAATATTTATGTGCTTTGTTGCTGATATCAAAAGGGATCATCTATGATGAAAAAATATTATGAGGCAGATGCTGACCTCGGTGTCTTAAAAGGCAAGAAGATCGCCGTGATCGGCTACGGATCGCAGGGCAGAGGGCAGTCGCTGAACTTACGGGACAGCGGGCTCGACGTCACAATCGGCCTGCGCCCCGGCAAGAGCTGGGACGCCGCAACGAAGGATGGCATGAAAGTCATGAAGGTTGCCGACGCGGTCAAGGCAGCCGACATCATCCAGATCCTCCTTCCGGATGAGCACCAGGGTGCGGTGTTCAAAAGCGAGATCCTCCCCCACCTTGCGGGAAACAAGTGCCTCATGTTCTCCCACGGGTTCAATATTCATTTCGGCCAGATCGTCCCCCCCGCAAACGTCGACGTCATCATGGTCGCCCCCAAGGGCCCGGGCTTCATGGTCCGCCGCCAGTACGAGGAGGGCAAGGGAGTTCCCGCGCTCATCGCCGTCTACCAGGACCACACTGGTAAGGCCCACAAGACCGCGCTCGCGTACGCGAAGGGTATCGGGGCCACCCGCGCGGTTGTCCTTGAGACCAGCTTCCGCGAGGAGACCGAGACCGACCTCTTCGGTGAACAGGCCGTCCTCTGCGGCGGGATGACCTCCCTCATCAAGGCCGGATTCGAGACCCTGGTCGATGCCGGGTACTCCCCCGAGATGGCCTACCTTGAAGTGCTCCACGAGACCAAGCTCATCGTTGACCTCATCTACGAGGGCGGGCTCACCAACATGCGCAAGTACATCAGCAACACGGCGCAGTACGGCGACCTCACCCGCGGCCCGCGTGTCATCGGCCCCGAGGCGTACGAGGCAATGCAGGAGATCCTCGAAGAGATCCAGACCGGCCAGTTCGCCCGCGAGTGGATGCTTGAAAACATGGTCAACCGCCCCATGTTCAATGCCCTCACCAAGGCAGACGAAGAGCACCTCATCGAGGAAGTTGGGAAGGAAGTCCGGGGCATGATGCCCCAGTTCAAGAAATAACGCCTGATGGCGTTATTTCTTTCTCCCCTCGGAGACCGCTCACGCGGTCCCTCGGGGTTCAAGAAGTAAATCTCTCTCTTTTTTTAACACCATCCTATCGATGGTTTTTCCTTGTGACAGTCCTATACTATACTAATGAACGTCTGCATCATCTATCACAGCGAGAGCGGTAACACCCGCCACGTGGCCCAGCACATCGCGGAGGCGTGCCGGGGGCAACTGGTTGAGGTGACCGACAGGACGGAATATGGCCGGCTGACCGGGTTCCTGGTCCGGTGCAAGATGGCCCGCGGTGAAGAGATGACCGCCATCGAACCCGCTTCTATCGATGTCTCGGGCTATGACCAGCTGGTGTTCGGCTCGCCGGTCTGGGCGTTCAAGCCTACGCCCGCGATCCATGCCGCAATCGATGCGCTGAAGGGGTGCGAGGGTAAGCGCGCAACGGCGTTCTGCACCCACGGGGGAAAACCCGGGCAGACGGCCGAGGTCTTCCAGAAATGGATTGAGGCACACGGCATGAAATGCGTGGGGAACAGCGGCATCCACCAGAAGGATATCGAGAACGAGAAGAAGACCCGCGAACTGATCGAGACGCTGGTCAAGGACCTTCCCTCTGCCTGAGTTGCAGTCGTTCGATGCCGGCGCCCGGGACTGTGGGGGGTCCTTGCAGGCAAGCCGGCTGATCCTTTTCTCGTTGAGAAAGCCTTTTTGTCCGCCATCGCCTTTCTATATACACTATGACGGACCCGTACGAAAAACTCCTCAAAAAGGCATACTCCTCCATCACGGAGAAGACCGAGTCCTCGGAGCGGTTTGTTGTCCCCGAGGCAAAGGCCTACGTGGAAGGCAAGACGACCGTTCTTGAAAACTTCGCCGACATTGTCGGCAAGGTCCGACGGGACCCTGACCACCTGATGAAGTTTTTGCTCGGCGAACTGGGGACCAGCGGCAAGATTGACGGAAACCGTGCGATCTTCAACGGTAAGTTTGAGATCCAACTCATCAAGGCCATCTTCAAGAGTTATGTCGATGACTTCGTGATCTGTTCCGAATGCGGCAAGCCGGACACACGGCTTGTCAAGGACGACCGGGTCACACTCCTCCGGTGCGATGCCTGCGGGAGCCACCGCCCGATCCGGAAGCGGAAGGCCCGGACCGAGCCGGTCTCGGAGAACCTTGAGGAAGGACAGGTCATGGATGTCGAGATCCAGTCCGTCTCGAAGCGTGGCGACGGGGTTGTCAAGATGGGCCGCTACATCATGTACGTGGCAAATTCCAAACCCGGCCAGAAAGTGAAGATCAGGATCTCCCGTATCTCGGGGTCCATTGTCTTTACCGAACGGGCGGAATAAGCCTTCGGTCAATACCTTTTTTGCTGTTGTTTCTCTCCTGCCTGCCCGTGCCGCCTGGCAAGGCCATCCTAGGGAAGATAAAAAAAATCCGGAGAAAAAAAGTATTCAAAAAAAGACCTGGTATTATACCTTTGCCTTCTTGATGCCCTTGAGGAGCTCGTCGCAGTGGCCAGTGATCCGCTTGCAGGCCTTCTTGATGATGGGCAGGGGGTTCTTCTTGTTTTTCGTTGTGACGAGCAGTTCCGGGTCCGAGAACTGGAATTCGATATTATAGCGTGCGACATCGACATCGGGGTCGCCCAGGATCTCCTCGACAAGGGCGTTCATGAACGTGTGCCCCTCCCCCTGGATGATGAGCCGCACCTTGTCTTTCTCGAGCTCGAGTACTTTTACAATCATGCACCTATGTTTGGGCACCTGAAAACTATTAAGGTATGGGTCGGCGGATCGCCCTCGCGCAAGGCGGTTACAGGAGGGTGAAGGTGTCCCCGTCCTTTGCCGTGTGCGGGAGGTCCCAGGGAATATGGTGGCTTAAGTGCACGCACCGGTATTCTTGTGGGGCCAGTTCGCCGGCAAGCGTGCACGCATCGAGGTAGTTCATGTGCTTGCCGATGGTGAAGTTCGATGGGGCGAGGGCATCGAGAAGGAGGAGGTCAAGGCCGCGGAGAAGGCCGAGGCTCTTTTCCGGGATGTCCCGGTTGGTGTCCGATGTGAACCCGATCCTTGAAGTCCCGGTCTCAAAGAGGATACCGGTTGTGAAGGCCGGGGGGTGTTTGACTATGAAGGGGGTGATCGTGATCCCGAACAAGGTGAATGGGACGTACGGTTCTACTGGGACTGCCCGGAAATTCAGGAAGCGGAAGAACTCCGTGCAGTAGGAGAGGACCTGCGGTGCGGCAAATACAGGGGGGATGTTCTGGACACGATAGAACTCGCCAAAGCCCATGAAGTGGTCATAGTGCCCGTGGGTCCAGATGACCGCATCGATATGCGGCGAGCCGCAGCGCAGGAGCTGCTGTCGTAAGTCCGGCGAGGAGTCAATGAGGAGATGCTTTCCCTCGTTCTCGATCAACAGTGACGTGCGGAGGCGTGTCGCACCGGTTTGGTGCGCATGGGTGCACTGGGGGCAGTCGCACCCGATGCGCGGAGTGCCGACTGCGTCACCGGTGCCAAGAAGCGTGATCTTCATGTTATAACCAGTTCTGGTGCCGGATCGCCTCGCGGTTCCGGACCATGGCGATACCCTTCTCGATATCGTTCTCCCGGATATCGTTTCTCTTGTCCATGAGCGCCGAGAGGATTGCCTCCTTGACCATCATGCGGAGGTCTGAACCGGAGAACCCTTCGGTCTTCTTTGCAAGGGCCGCATAATTGACGGCACAATGGAGGGTTGCAGTGACCTTTTTCAAAATATTCTTCCGCATCTCCTCGTCGGGAAGGGCGAACTCAACTACCTCGTCGAAACGCCGCCAGGCTGCCTCGTCCAGCAGCTGGGGGTGGTTCGTTGCACCGATCAGGAGGACGCCATTCCGTATGAGGTTGATCCGGTCGATGTTCTTTAAGAGGGAATTGACCGCCCGCTTCATGGCGCCATGGTCGTCGGCGGTGCGGCTCTTTGCCACGAAGTCGAACTCGTCGACAAACAGGATCGCCGGGGAGAGTTGCTTTGCGAGGTCGAAGATGCGGTCGATGTTCTTCGAGGTCTCGCCAAGGTACTGCGATGTGACCATCGAGAGACGGACCTCAAGCACGGGCATGTGCATGGTGCGCGACATGGCAAGGGCAAGCGAGGTCTTGCCGGTGCCGGGCGGCCCGACAAAGAGGAGCTTGCCGATCTCGTAGATCCGGTGCCGGTGGAGGAAGTCGCGGTGGTCGAGGGCGTGCTGGATCTTTTTAATGATGGCGATCTGGTCCTCCGTGCAAACCAGGTCGTCGATATGCTGCTCGATCTCATCCGGGGCGCTGAGGATGACGAGGTCAAGCGCTCCCCGGAGTTTCTCGTCGTCGCTGATGAGCCGGGAGATCCGTGCGTCCAGGTGGGCTTTTGTGTCCTCGAACGAGGGATTTGCCTTCCGCACCTCCTTGTAGGACACCCCGTTGGACCCGCCGCTCTTCTCGAAATAGAAGGCAAGCGCCGGGTTCTTCTGGAGGAATGGCTTTCCCCCCTGTTTGAGGAACCACTGCCCGGCCGGTTCGAGGGCCGTGATCTTGAGCCGCTGGCCGAACTCCTCGTACGAAATGAAGGGATTTGCCACAAGTTTCGTGTGGGCGTCAGCAATGGAGAGGGCCCGCTTGATCAGCCCGTCGCTGACGTAGACCGGACGCTTGATCTCGGAACCGGTGGCACCAAAGACATCGCGGCAGAGAGGCGTGATGTCGTTGATGTCAAGTTCGGGGTTCTGGTTGAAGATCTCGGCGGTCAGCACGATCTCCATAATACGCAGGGTGTCAGATTCTCCGGACATGGCTGTAACCTTAATTAATCGGTCCCGGCATGCATAAGGTTTCTTGTCTTGTTCTCACCGGGTCGTGACAATGCAGCCATCACCGGTCACGATGACGGTGTGCTCGTGTTGGGAGACAAGGGAGCCGGGGATGTCGGCAAGGACCGGGTAGACATGGAGCGTCCCCGATCGCACAAGCGCGGGGAGGGCGAGGTCGAGTTTCTTCTCCCCAAGCCAGCGCCGGGAGAATGGGAGCCCCCTGCGGTCCCGGATCTTTTCCAGGATGGTGCGGCCTGCCGGAATGCGTACGGGGCGGCTTGAGATCTGGGAATAGATCTCCATCCGGGATTTCTCTCCCACGCGGCCGCTTCCCGTGGTGGCGAATGGTTCGATCGCAAAGACCATGCCCTCTTCAATCACGGTCCCCCCACCCGTACCGACATTGGGGATTGTCGGCGGACCGTGCTGGACGTACTGGCCCAGCCCGTGGCCGGTGAGATTGGAGACGGGGCGATACCCTCTTTTCTCGATCTCCAGCTGGATGGCGGCACCAAGGACACCTGCGGTAACACCTGGTTTCACGCAACGGATGGCGGATTCAAGCGCCTCCCTTGAAGCATCGACAAGAAGGGAGTTGTTCCCAAGGTCCACAGTCATCGCCGTGTCCGCGATATACCCGTCGATCTGCACCCCGAGGTCGAGTTTGGCAACGTCTCCCTTCCGGAAGACTCGTTCATCGCCTGGAGAGGCAGTGTCGTGTGCAGCGTCCTCGTTTAAGGAGAGGTTGAGGGGGAACGCAAGCGCTGCTCCCTCTTCTTTCACCCGTGCCTCCACGGATTCGACAAGATCGAGGTAGGATGCCCCGACACGAATCCCCTGCGCACCTTCGCGGAGGATCCGCGATGCAAGGGAACCGGCGGTCCGGTAGTTCTCCAGGATGTCGTCCTTCACAGGACCAGCTCCTCGGAGAAGTGCGTGAAGTTGGAGAAGCCCGTTGCAGTGACGGCTCCGATGTCCTCGAGCCGCACTCCCCCGGTGCCGGGATAGTACAGGCCCGGCTCGATGGTGATCACGTTGCCGGCACGCAGCTCCTTTCCTGCCGGTCCCACAGTCGGCAGCTCGTGCACCTGCAATCCCACGCCGTGACCGAGGTTGTGGGTGAATCCCCGGGTGTCGCTCTCGTACCCGTGGTCTTTGAAGTAGTCCACGACCGCCTGGTAGACTTCGGCTCCGGGAACGCCCGGGCGTATCATCGAAGTGGCGAGGTGTTTTGCTGCGCACAGTGCATCGTACATCTCCCGGATCTCGGTCGAGGGCTCGCCCCTGACGACCGTGCGGGTCATATCTGCGTAATAGCCGCTTGCCTCCTCGACCGGGAAGAGGTCGATGATGATCGGCTCATCCGCGTTGAGGGGGCCGGTGCCGGTTGCATGCGGGATTGCGGTATCCTCTCCGCACGCAACGATGGTGTCAACTGCAGCACAACCGCAGGACAGAAGATGGGTGTGCATGGCGAAGCGGATATCTTCCGAGGTGAGGGGCTTTCCCTTGCGGTAGAGGATGCCTTTCTTTACCGTGGATTTCCGGATCAGCTCAACGCCGAGCCCGAGCGCTGTCTCGGTTACTTTCTGGACGCGGCGCATTGCGGCAATCTCGGCCCGTGACTTCTCCGCCCGCATGGAGAGGACCGTTCCGGCATCTACGATCACGGTGCAGTAATTCTCCAGGGCACGGGCAAGCCCGACCGGGAACTGGGGGGGGACGAGGATCTTCTTTCCGGCCTGGCCGGCAATCATCTTCGCCGTTGCGCGGAGGGGGTCTTTCTCTTTTTTCAGGATCTCCGGCAGGTGTGCCTCGGCACGGGTCATCAGTGCCGCAGGCGATTCACGGGATGCGCGCCCGATCTCCATCTGCGAGATGATGATCGTGTCCCTTCCCCCGGCTTTCCGAAAAAAGACGAACGGGTCGCTTGTCACAAACTTCGTCATGTAGCGCATGTCCGCGTCGCGCGAGTTGGCATACATCACGTACGCATCCGCCCCGCTCTTCCTGATTGCCTCGGAAAGTGGATCCATCTGCCCGGAGTATGTGCGGTGAAACGTCAAGTACTTTTATTCCGGAAACACAATTGTTGCGATGGACCAGAATGCGAAAGACCAGTTCCGGTGGAAGTTCTATCACCTTGCCGTTGAGCTGAATATCATCATTCTCCTTGTCGCCGTATCCGTCCTCTTCTTCTTCCTCCTCCCGGAACGTCTTGAAACCTACCGCCTGCCCCTGATTGCAGTCATGCTGATCGTTGCGGCAATCCTCTCCGTGGATTTCCGGAAGCGGTACCAGCTGACGAAGGCATGGCTTCATCAGCAACCAGAGAAAAAGGAAGATGTGGATAAGCCGGAGTAAGCCGGACCATTGAGGATAGGTGAGGGAAGATGCTTGAGAAGATGAAGGACGAGGTCGAACTGATCAGCCGCCATCTTGAGGTTGCCCGCGCCGTGGCGGATCACCAGCCGATCGGGATCATGAAGCTATCCGAACTGCTAAAGGAACCTTCGCACCGTATCCGGTACTCCCTCCACGTGCTCGAACAACTGGGATATATCCGCGCATCTCCGGAAGGTGCTGTGGCAACGGCCCGGGCCGTTGAACTCTTTACCCACCTGAACGAGGACCTTGACGACCTGATCCGGCTGATCGAGTCGATGAAACGCGAGGAATAAGCCGGAGGGGAGCAACCTCTGGTATAGCCGTACCAGATTCCCGGCCCTACGACCTTATAGTTACCTTTAAAAGTACTCAGAAAGAATCTATTAGGACGCGAAGACGCGTGCCTCCCTAACTCAGTTGGTAGAGTGTCGGACTGTTAATCCGAATGTCACAGGTTCGAGCCCTGTGGGGGGCGCTTGGGGCCCGTAGCTCAGTCCGGTTAGAGCGCCCGGCTCATAACCGGGCGGTCATGGGTTCGAATCCCTTCGGGCCCACTGCCCGGTTTTTCCTGTTCTTGTCCAATGCGGTTGTTCGCTGACAGGTGTTTTTTTACGGAATACGATATGAAAACCTTTGTATTCCGGGACTTTGATAGAAAGCACCATGAAGTGTCCCGTGTGCGCAAGCGACTGCGTGAAGTCCGCGCGGGACATCCTTTCCACGCTACCTACGGTTTTTCTTCCCTGCGCGGAATGCAGCATGCGCATGCTGGACAAACGCCTCCCCCTGCCCACCATGGACTTTGGCGAACCCTGCTCCTGCGGGAAGCGGTTCATCGATGAGGTCTTTGCCCATATCTGGGTTGTCATGGTGGAGGAGGGAGATCTCAAACCCGCCGATCCGCTGATCGCGGCCGGGTCTCCCCTTATCCACCCGGGGTTTGCGATGGACCGGCCTCCGTTCCTTCCCGAGAAATCGCTAGTCCTCCTTTCCCCCCGCGTGACAAAGAAGACCGCGGAGCGGCTCATGCGGGAAGTTCCCGAGCTGCGCGGCGTTGTCAGGACCGGCGATTTTGTGCCGGGGCTTGCTTCCGCTGACGGGAACACGGTCCCCCGGGTCTACGAGCTGCTTGCGGGGTGCGATGTCCGGGCTGATGTCTTCCCCCTCCCAACGGGTCCGCTGGTGATGTACAAGCAGCAGTCGCTTGTCCATATTGAGTTCCCGCGGGCTGGTTACCCGAAGATCCGCTCCGTGCAGCAGCGCGTGGGGAGCCCGCCGGTGCCGTACTTCATCGATGCCTGTTCCGGTGTCGGCACCCTCGGCCTCACGGCAGCCTGCCTGGGCGTTCCCCGGGTGGTGATGAACGATGCCTGGTACGCGTCGGCGTTCTGGTCCGCGTTCAACCTCGAGGTGAACCGGGAGTACCTTTCTGTTGACCGTATCCGTATTTTTGAGCAGATCGAGGATATGGCAAAGCACCCGGTGGTGAAAGAGCCGGTGAAGATCGCCGAAACGGAAGGTGAGCAGATCATTGAAGTCTACCAGGGGGATTTCCGCGAGCTCCCGCGCATCCTCGCGCCCGGTCTTCTGCCCCTGACAGCATTAGATCTCTTCGAGAAGAAGGACGCGGCTGCAACCGCGAAGATCCAGAAGGAATGGCTGGACCGGGTCGGCGGTGAGGTCTTCATCCCGTGACGGGAAACCACGCCCCGTCACCCGCAAACCGCGTAAGGTAACAAGCCTTTATTGACCGGTGTACAAAAGTATATGGGGACTAGCCCGGGTGGCTCGGCGTCACTTGTTACCCGAAACCGTCGGTACGCGGGGGGCGAAGTTTGACCGAGGCTGCAACGGCCTGCGGGAGCCTGTGTGTTCTGACGTTGAAACCTCGTCCCATGAGGTCGATGGCCAGTGTTCAAAATTCCGGAGG